>Ga0209199_1000229_pt1 | contig 89253 bp, 87 predicted proteins | sample COGITO_mtgs_1105_7_FD_184805 | JGI IMG/M metagenome (GOLD analysis project Ga0209199, IMG submission 184805) | Pelagic marine microbial communities from North Sea - COGITO_mtgs_110523 (SPAdes) (version 2) | ecosystem: Environmental > Aquatic > Marine > Epipelagic ... | reverse complement strand
AAAACATAGTCGAGTCGAGGCGAGGCTATTAGAAATTTAGATATCATTGCTAAGATATTTGGTCGTTGGCTCAAAGGTGCCGAAGAAGATGTTGGTCATGCTTTTCGAGATAATGGCGCCCTAAAACCTGAGCAAGCTGAAATTCCCAGTTTGAAGGGGCAAGTCAAGCGTCTCAAATGGAGCGTGATATATAAAAAAACAGTCTTATTTGCCAAAGGAACCAAGTGAAATATTGGTTTATTACCTGATATAAGAACACCTGGCATGTGCGCTTAATTTGCAGGCTTCTGGGTGCACAAAGTCACAATTATTACAGTTACCAGAAGCGCCAAACGGATAAGCCTGATGATTTGACGGATCGATAGATGTTGGAGTGGGTAAAGGATATCGCCAAGTTCAGCGATAACACCTATGATGAGTGACGCATTCAAACAGTATTTAATACGCTGAGCCTTCCAGTGAGTCGGAGGAAAACAGCACAATTGATGAAAGAAGCAGGCGTGTGGGTGCGGTATAAAAAGAAATATAAAGCCGCCAACAGTGTTCTGGTTAAATGGTATCGGACACTTTAATAAGAGATAATTAACTGTCAAATATTAAGGTGTAAAAATGTCATAAAGACGTAGCTACAAGCAATACCCAAAAGAATTCAAAACTGAAGCCGTTGCCTTGGTGTTAGAGCAAGGTTATTCAGTGCCAGATGCTGCTAAATAATTGGTAGAAGATGAGCGCGAAGAGTTAAACGTCTGCGTAAAAAAAATAAAAAATTACGCATGGAGGAAGAAATATTAAAAAAAAGCCTCCTTCGCGAGAGAAATGAAGTAAATTTTTGCTTTATAAAGTCACAAGCAGCGAATTATCCGGTTCATATCTTGTGCCGCGTGATGAAGGTAGGTAAGTATGCGTTTTATGCTTGGCAAACGCGCCCAGGGAAGTTGATAACGGTGCAGGAGTTGTGTCACTGTATCAATGATCTAAGCTGCTGTTTAAAGTCAGTAGGGATAGTTTAGGCAGCAGAGAGCTGTCTAAAAAACTGAATGAGGAAGGCTTTAACATTGGCCAATATTTAAACCGAAATTTGATGATAAAATTGAAATTGAAGGTGGAACCACGACTCGCCTACAAAGTAATCACAAAGCGTAAATACAGTGATAAAGTTGCAGATAGCTTGTTAAACCAGAACTTCAATCCACTGGCACCCAATAACGTGTGGGTTGGCACATAGAAAAACAGATGACGACAGAGTTGATAAGTAAAGCTATTACCAAGGCGGTAAATTTGATACAGCCCAAACAGGGGCTCGTGTTCCACAGTGACCAGGGCTACAATTTACCAGCCGTCGTTTTGAAAAAACTGCTAAAGGGTTATGGATACTCGCCTCAATGGACGATGTGGGGTAGACCGATTCTTTGGCAGTTTGAAACATGACTGGATATTGAAAACTGCTCAACCGCCCCTTGAACATATGAAGTAAGATGTTACGACTTATATAAAGTATTACAACTAAGATCGACTGCATACAGTCAATACCGATATGTCACCGATAAACCATGAAATGTCTTTAAAGAAAGTGTCCGGTTGGAGTTGACCAGAACACTAGTGGAAGATGGGGTTCCCCGGACGCTCACTTTTATGGAAGGAGACCTGAATGTATTAAACTTAGTCTATAGTGTAAATGACAGTAAAGTGCGACAAATGTTGTTGAATTGATGTTAATGCGTATCGTTCAAACGAGAATCTTTTGGCCAGCCTGTAACAAATATTGTGTAACTGCCTATCGTAAATTACTCTAAACAGAGTTAAAGGATAGGTAATGATAACTAAAAATGAATTAGAGGCCTTCGCTAAAGAGGCCGCCAAAAGTATTAAGACCCCACAAGATTTGAATGAGTTTAGTCAGATGCTCAAGAAAGTCACTGTTGAAGCGGCATTGAACGCAGAAATGGACGAGCATTTGGGATGTGAAAAACATGAGAAATTAGGTGTTAGTAACAACCGCAATGGCAAAACAAGCAAACGTGTAAATACCGAAGATGGTCAGTTTGAGCTTGATACTCCGCGTGACAGAGATGGCTCTTTTAAGCCTCAGCTTGTTAAAAAACAGCAAACCCGTTTTACCTCTATGGACGATAAAACCCTGTGGCTGTATGCCAAAGGCATGACCACCCGTGAAATTGTCGAGGCCTTTGATGAATGGTACGGGGCAGAGGTATCGCCGACTTTGGTGCCACGTGTGACGAATGCTGTCATTGAACAGGTGACTGAGTGGCAAGCACGGCCACTGGATGCGGTATATCCAATTGTTTATCTGGATTGTATCGTGATTAAAATACGCCAAGATAAACAGGTCATCAACAAGTCTATCTTTCTGGCCTTGGGTATCAATACCGATGGTCAGAAGGAGTTGATGGGTATGTGGATAGCTGAGAACGAGGGCGCAAAGTTCTGGTTAAACGTACTCACGGAGCTACAGAGCCGCGGTGTTAAATATATCTTAATAGCTTGCGTAGATGGCCTCAAAAGCTTCCCTGATGCCATTAATGCTGTATTCCCATAAACCTACATTCAACTCTGTATCGTCAACATGGTGCGTAATTTACTGAAGTTCGTGCCCTGGAAAGATTACAAAGCCGTTACCGCTGATTTGAAGAAGGTCTATCAATCAAACACGGAAGACGAAGCCTTGCTTGAACTACAGCGTTTTGGAGAAACGTGGGATAACAAGTACCCGCAAATCAGCAAGTCCTGGCATGCCAATTGGCACAACCTCAACACCATATTTAATTACTCTGACGATATACGTAAAGTGATTTACACCACTAATGCGATAGAGTCGCTCAACAGTGTTATTCGCAAGGCATTAAAGAAGCGTAAGGTGTTCCCAAGCGATGATTCAGCTAAGAAAATGGTCTATCTGGCCATCATGGATGCATCTAAAAAATGGACAATGCCCATAAGAAACTGGCGTCAAGCAATGAGTCGCTTTTTGATTGAGTTCGAGTCTAGGCTCGATGGACATATTTAACTAATGGCAGTTACACAGAATCTGTTACATCCTATGTTTGGCATCTAATTATCGAATATTGGAGTGTTCGTTACGGTCTAAACCATAAAGTTTGTTAATTACTTCAATTCATAACGATACTGTAAAATCTTCCGATTTCTTCATGGGTGTACCTTGCTACTATTGCTACATTATTTAAATTTGGAATGAAGTTAAGGATCATTGCAGGTTTAGGCTTAACACCATAAAAATTGGTTGGCGCCGAGATTATTTTTTTAGGATTTGTTTGTGAAATAACTTCTATAGCGCGTTTCATATGTGAGGCACTGGTAACTAGAACAATAATTTTATTGGCAATGAGATCTTGTAATGCGTCAGCTTCTTGTAAGGTTGTGTGGCCAACGTCTAGTTCGATAATTAACTCTTCAGATACTCCAAATTTTTTGGCGACCTTACTCATTACACTGGCATGGGAAGCTGAGTGCCAACCTTTTCCGCCTGTAAATAATAAAGGCACTTCACCTAGGGACTTCTGTACAAATATTCCTTCTGCCAATCTGCGTAATGAACAGGTAGACAATTGATTGCTAAGAGGCAGATTGATACCTTCAATGTGTCCACACCCCAAAACCAAAATGTAGTCTACTTTTATATCCGTACCCTGAAATATTAGAATGTCTTGTTCCCATTTTTTGACTATTTGGATTGAGACTACAGGCAAGGAGAAAAAGTATAGCAGACTGGCACATCCAAGAATTAAATTTGTGCCAAGATGGCGGCCCTTAAAGCGAAAGACAGACACCAAGCTGGTGAACAGTATCAGCAATAAAAGTAACGAAAACGGATCAATTAATCTGGACAGCGTCATTCTCAGAATCTCAACAGTCGACATGTATTTTACACCTTAATATAAAACAGCAGGCTGCTAACCTAACACGACAAATTATATTCTACCCAAAATAGACAAATACATGAATTTAATCAACCGAACATGTCTAGTGATCCGAGTGGGTTGGTTTATCAGTCGATAAAGCCACTCCAGCCCATTATTTCTAAACAAGTTTGGAGCGCGTTTTTGTTCACCAGTAAATACGTCGTATGTTCCACCTACACCCATGTAAAAGCAGTCTGGGTGTTGAGCCATACATTTTACAATAAATTCCTCCTGTTTAGGTGAGCCCATGGCAACAGTTACAATTTTTGCTTGGGATTTTTTGATTTTTTGTATCACTTGCTCTTCGTTATGGTAAAAGCCATCTTGATGATCAACCACATTTACATCCAAGCCTTGAGTTAATGTGAGTACTGTTTTGTGATTAACCTCTGGTGCCCCCCCCAAAACAAAAACCGGTATCTGCATAGCAACAGTTTGACGCATAAGATGCTCCCACAACTCACAACCTGGAATACGCGCCAAGACAGTTGCGCTGCGCTTTTCTACTAGCTTTAGTACACCAATTCCATCACAGTATCTTATTGTCGCGCTTTCGAGTAACTGCCGGATATGTGTGTCTTGTTGACAGAGCATTATTTTTTCTGGATTAATGGCTACTGCAAAACCAGGAATAATCTTATTACCTTTAGTTATAATTTCAGCTAAAAGTTGTTCGAATGACGAAAAGCCATGAATATCCAGTCCTGCGATTTTTGTGGTAATTATGTAACTTTGTGCCAAATTTTCACTCGATTTGTGATTGATTTATTATTTCAGATTCATACATTGCTGCGATTTTATGACTGACGCGGTGCATACTAAATTGTTGACTGTTACGTTTGGCATTTTCAACCATTAAAGCGTAATGTGTTTCATCAATTTCTAATGCTTGCTTAGTGATAGTCAAGCCTGTGGTGTTAAATGATAACTTATTTTGTGGTAATAAAAAGCCATTTTTTTTGTGAGTAACCTGTTCAACACTTCCATCAGTTTCGGTTGCAATTACCGGTGTTCCCACCGCCATAGCCTCTGATAAGACCATACCAAATGATTCATTACGGCTTAAATTTATCAGGTATTTAGATTGCTTAAGTACCTTAATCACTTCTTTAGTATGTAAAGAGCCGGCTAGGGTTATTTCATGTTTGCCAAGAAAATCAGTATGAAATATATCTTCCCTTGGACCACGACCTACAATTATCACTCTTAATTGACCGGGTAAGTTCATTAATATGTGATGCAATCGATCAGCCCCTTTGTTCTCATTAATGGTGCCTATGAAGATTAAGTCGTAACACTTCTTCTGTGAAAATGAAACACTGTCTTGAAAAAAGAGTGGGTTGATACCTGCACACAAAATATGAACAGGTTTTTTTATAGGGCCAAATTTGTCTACAAAACCTGTATATAACCCCTTGCTTACGAAAATATAATTATCCACATACTTTAATAAGTGGTAGTACATTTTATTTCGCCTTGAATAAAGAAATACATCGCTACCATGAAAGGTAACAAAAATCTTACAATTTTTATTGATAAAGCGTTGATACAAAAATGCAGCGATTATGGTTGGGAAATAAAAGTGTACGTGAATAATTGAGAAGTTTTTTTTTCGGACAAAAAATAGAAAGTTATAAAAAAACCGAAGGTATTTTAACTTTTTAATGGGCACTTCGGGCATTTCGAAATATTCGATATCGCCATTAAAAATAGGTGCAATTGCATCTCTCTGATCACGTACAAATTTACCAATGTAGGGAGTGGCTGCACTCGCTCCCATATTGGTAAGTATAAGTACATTATTACGGAGGTATTTCACTGTAAGGCTCAGAATAGATCAGGACAGTTTTTTTAAAAAACGATCAATGATATTAATCTGCTGAGGCGATAAGCTTTTTTTGCCTTGACCAATTCGGCTCTTATCTATGGGTTTTTTTACATTTTGATGATGTTTCAATGAATTTACATCACCTAGGTTTTCAACATTATTATCTACTTCTAGCATATCCGGCGTAAATTCAACCTGAATGAAGTCACATACTGCTTTTATAGTAGGGGTTGGAGCGGTAACCATGTCTTCGTATGAAATTTCCACTATTGACTCTGGATAATCTACAGCAAAGCTTTTAAGCAAGTTAATCGAATCAAACCAACGAAATGATGCTTCTGTTAGATTGTTGTACAAATTAGATTTCATGTATGACGATATTGTGTCGTAAGGGTCTCTTTTTATATGGATGAATTTGGCCGCAGGAAAAACAGCCATGATTTGAAATATATAGTATGTATTCAATGGTGTTTTATCCGCCCAACGCTGGGCGGTTATCCCATGAACATCTGCATAGTGCATATAGAAGGCGTTTATTGAGTCCGCAAGATTAATATTGTCAGGAGAATTAATGCTATTCATTAACTTTTGAGGACAGTCAATGCCAAATGTAGAGAATTCTTTATGTTCAATTAAATTTTTGGCCATTTTCTGCTTTAATCTATTAGCACCTAAAAAAGGCAAAAATGTCCATTGCGCAATGGAGCGTCCCAAAACATATGTTTCAGGTGGAATGAACAATGCTTCATTTCTATTCAGGATCCTTCTAAGCAGTGTATTGCCAGAACGACCAGAGCCAACAATAAATACAGGCGAATAGTTAGAGCCTTGGTTTATTGGCGTTCTAAATGAAAACAACTTTGTCCGAATGGATAGGAACCACTTAAAAAAGTGCAAAAACGAGAGAAATAACACTCTCTTAACTCTAAAAAACATCATGCATTTACTCTAATTAGTGACGTGTTTTCTCTTAATATTTTTGCGGGCACACCGCCAGCAATCATTTTCGCCGGTACATCCTTCGTTACGACACTATTGGCTGCAATAACAGCATCGTTACCTATATTTATTCCTTCTTTAATAAACACATTGTCACCAATCCACACTCTGTCACCAATTGAAATGTTGGCAAATTTTTGTTTGTTCACAAGGTTTATCTCATCAGGCGTTGGCTGAGTTAAGTCATGTGTCCTTGCTTTAATCGATACGTTTTTACCGATTGCGCAATATTTTCCTATTGTTACGAGTGCATCACCAGAAAATATTTCACCACTCTGTATATATGTACCCTTAGCAATGGTTATATTTTTTTTATCCATTTTAACGAACCCTAAACGCACAGAAGATTCGATATTTAACCTTTTTTTATAATATTTATTTAGTGACCATAAATAGACTCTCCTAAAAGCGCCAATAGTCTTAAATATCAGTTCAGCGAACATTGAACACTCCAAAAGAAACGTGGCTTTTAATTGAGCAAAGGGTTTTACATAGGTGCCATAATCCTAGTTGATAGATAATGGTTGCGGACGCGGTACAGAATGCAAAAAATTCTATTGGCAATTCAAGGGCATATCCCAAACACATCATACTAATCAGCACCAGGGTAGTAAATATAGAAAGACGCGCTATTTGCCTTCCTTTTTCAAACATAATCAATAAATAGCCACATGGCCCAACAATCGCCCCGATGAGCTGGCCAGCAGATGCTATTCGCAAAATATTAGCCCCTTGAGTATAATCAGGCCCATATAAGACATTGAGAATTGTTTCGGCGAAGATCTGGATCACGATAAAAAATGCTAAGCCTGGAAACAAAGCTATAGTAGCAATTTTTTGTGCCAACAGTTGCAGCTGTTGTAATTTATTTTCCCGACGATATTCTGCCACATATGGTGCTAAAGCAGCACTTGAAATAGTTAAGAAAAAGCTAACAAAAAAAACAATTTTTGCAGCTACACCATAATATGCTACGGTATTTTTATCAAAAGAAGATGCAATAAACCAGATGTCAGACTGGGCATTAAGAAAATTAATGCTTTGTACAAATAATAAGGGGATAGAAAAAGTAATCAATAATTTAATGTTGATATCTTGTACTTGTTTGGGCATTTCAGCTGTTCCAATATTCAATACAAGCTTCAACACAATCAGAGTCGTCACAGCAAAACTTATGATATATACGGATAATATGTCGTCTAAATATATTGATGATTTAGACAGATAAAAATAAAGAAAAAACGACGATGTGATCAATGGCGCAATACTATTTTTTGTCATTGACCCAATAAAAAATTTTCTATTTCCTAATAACTGTTCAGACAGAATAAATGTCAATGCAGATAACCAAGCCCAAGCAAATATTTTCAACATGTGTTGGTGCGAGTCGTCTTCAACTAGCAGCTGCACACCAACAAAAAACACCAGTATTAATGTGCCTGATATAAGTACATAAGACTTGAGGATTTTAGCTCTTAACAAATTGTTCGCAGAATGACTTGGGTAGGCATCTGCTGCGAATTTCAACATCGTTTGTTCAAGACCAAACCTCAGTAATACACTCAGTGGAAAATAGATACTCGTAAAAATAAGTATTGTTCCAACTGTCGCTTGTTCTGTGATCCTTGTTAACAACACGAGGGAAAATAAGTTTAGTGCAATACCTAAAGATCGGTTTGATAATATCTTTAAGGCACCTTTTACCAATGTAACAATCATTTAAAGCCCGCGCACATATATTAAATACCAAAAGATAATAGGTTTACCTGTGTAAATAATTGACTCAGGTTCATCCTTTGGACTGTGAATGGCAAGTCTTGAGGATTCATTATTTTATTAATCATATGATATTACTTCACCTTTACAGTGTCTATTTGCATAGGTGTTTCTCGTGTTATTTTTTTGTGAGCAGCTGCAAGCAAGATTATAATAAATATGACTATCTGGTAAGTATTCATAAAAACAGGACCAGTAACACTATAAATAGTGAAGAAAACAAAGAATACAAACTTAAATTCTGTGGTGTTTCTATAACCGTAAAATTCACTTACTTTGAGACAAATTAAAATAAAGAAAATGTAATATATCAATGCGCCTATGTACCCAAACTCACCTAATAAACTGGCAAAATTACTGTCGTAGATACCTTCTTTTTCAATAAAAAAACGACTATCTTGCATACCGATTTCTGTATAAATCGCACTATTATCAGACTTAACTGTGCCGAAAGTGGAAGCCCCTGTTCCTATCGGAAATCGGTCGTTTGCCAAGTCAAAAGCAAAATAAATCATCATCCCCCTTATATAGGCAGTTTTGCTTGGATCGTCGGCCATGCTTTCAAAATTTTGTTCAGTGATGGCTATCACTTCATCGGCAATTTTATTTGTACCGATAGAAAAGAATAAAATTAGTCCTAATATTAACAAAGCACTGAATAATTTAAACGATTGCTTGAATCTCCACAGCAAAACCAGTGGAAACACAATTAAAGCAGTTCTTACTGTTGTCAGCGTTACAATAATAAAAAATAGAAACGCCTTTAGATACTTAACTATTTCCTTTTGTTGGCTTTTTTGACAAATAAAGTATATGCAGTAAAGGCCAGCCGTATAGCCCAGATTGCCTGTTTGTCCTTGTATACCTATTGGCCTCGCAATCCCAAATCGCGTCTTTAATGTTTGTTCCAGTAATGCAGTAAACTCAACTGGAAGTAGGATGTTCACGACTAAGAAAAAAAGCGTTGCGATAAAATAAAAACGAACTACCTTATCGAGTAAGACTCTATCCATAAAAATACTAAAAAAACCTAAGTAGACAACATACTTTAAATGAACAAATATTTGCTGTACCACGTTACTCAAACCTCTATGAGAAAACGCTTCTACACTAAAAGCCATAAAAACAAAGAATAATAGAATATAAACCTTAAGAATAAATCGAGCATTTTTATTTCTGAAACAACTCAGGCCAATTAACATTAACATAATGGCCTGAATAATTTCATCTACAAAGGATGGTATACCAAGTATGGTGCTCAAAGCATTTTGAAAAAGTAAAAAATTCAGTATAAATATGAAAAAAAGAAGTTTATAAAGTTCATACACACGGATGGATAAATCTTTTTCAGACATTACTTTTAATTGCTCGTCTTGTCCATAAAAGCAAAGCACTAAAGATTACGCCAAATGTTGTGATGACTACACAGATAAGTGAACGTCTTGGTTCACTCTTGCTCATTGCTACCTGCGGGGCTTCAACTATGCGAATAGCATATTGATCTCTTGTTTTAGCGAAAGTAGATTTTTTAAGTTGTTCTTCGATAATTTGCTGCAACGAAACCTTGATTTCTGTAAGTTGAACTTTTTCTAATTCTTTTTGTAAATCATTTAAATTTTCTTCAGAATCAATTAAATCAATTTTGCGCATATAATCATTGAAGAAGGTAATCAAATCTTCAAGTAATATCTTAGTAAACTCGGCAGAGTAAAACTTAAAACTCAGTGTGATTAACTTTGTTTTTCGATCGTATGATGCACTAAAAAGCTTTCTAAATTTATGTACTAACTCAGAGTCAGACGGGGAAACTTTTAGTGGGTAACCAACTTCTCTAGTCCACTTTTTTTGTTTGAAATCGTATAATTTTTCGTTATACACATAATCGCCTGTAGAAGGAGTATAATCTATAGCGGCCATCAGCAGGAGCTCTAACTCATTTTGTCGAATAAAACTCGCCAAAAATGAATTTGATAGAAGCATTTCTTTTAAAACCTCAGGAGAGGTACCGCCACTAGGTAAATTTATACCTGCTAACGAGGCAATACCACTAAATTGTCCGAGGCTTGCGCCTATACCAGAGGATTCTGATAAATTTGACATGACTACGGATTTTGACGAGTACACATTAGGAATGCTCAATGCATAGACGACTGAAATAATAGCGAATACTATGGAAATGATTAAGAGTTTCAAAAAATCTTTTTTAGTCCATTCTATTAAATTTTCAAGCGTTATAGGTGTCATATATAGTTCTACTGTTTATTATTGGACAATCAAAGATTTAATTTACTTGTTAATATTAACTCATTTTTCCATGTTTTAAATATCGTTTTCTCAACATTGCAAGGTACTTAAATCGAGATGAGATAAAATATCTCAGTTTGAGTATTGGGTAACCTGCCTTTATTTGTTGAAGCAAACCTATAGAAGATAATTTTTCTTCATTGGCGACTATTCTGAGAAAACCTTGGTTTGTTATGTTTTTTTCGTTCATCAAGTTTTTATGTTTTTCAAAAAATTGTGAGTAACCTAATAAACGGTTCTTTGTATTTGAAATACGCTCTTTTTCATGGCCTACATGAGCGATATAAGTAGCATTTTTGATCCTCAATGCATCACCATATTTAGATATAAGTCTGACCCATAAATCATAATCTTGACAAGCGACCAGTGTTTGGTCAAATCCTCCAATTTCTTCTAGCCGAGACGTTTTGACTAACACCTGATTCGATGCTTCATTTAGACTGAGTATATCGTTTAGATCAATTTTCCTTTCATTTACGAATCGCTCTCTTGTTTTATACCCATAATTCCATAGATAACCAGAGCATACGAATGCATAAGATTCATCATAATTTTCATAAAGTGAAGATAATCGGTGAGGCAAAAATTCGTCGTCATCGTCAATACCCGTAATCAACTTACCATTAGCAACTTTAATGGCAATATTTCTTGCATGACATGCACCTTTGGGTTCTTCGAGATGTATTATTCTGACTTTAGGGTTATTACCGTAAAATTTATCAAGAATTGCTTTTGTATCATCGTATGATCCATCGTTAACAATAATTAATTCAAAATTATCATAATCTTGAGCTAATACAGAGTTTGCAGCCCTCGGAACTAAATCTTTTCTGTTATGAGTAGGTAGATAAACGGTTATTAAAGGATACATTATTTTAGACCGATTTTGTCGTTAAAAACCATACTATCTAAACGTTACTGCAAGAGATAAATGTATAACACCACATACTATTAATTCTTGTTGTAGCATTACCTTATTTAAGATTTGAAAGTGATATTTTCTTATCACATCGGGTCATTATTATGTTGTAACAGATAAACGTAATAACAAAAAAAACTGTCATAAAACTCTCCGCCACTGCATAAATTTCGGATAATATCCCGATAAAGCTAAATACGATACTTAATACCAGGATAGTCAGGGTGGTTTGTAAATTTGTCAGGCCATTAAAAATTAAGATGTGATGAAGGTGATCACGACTAGCCTTTAGTGGTGAATAGCCAGACTTTACGCGTCTTAACATTACACAAAACATATCCATTAAAGGGATTGCTATTATCCATACTGCTGTTATGGGGCTCAAAATACCTTGTTCACCTTGAGTTGAATATGTGATTAACCAAATAACGGTTAGCCCCATCAACATACTTCCAGCATCACCCATAAATATTTTGTACTTTCCGCCCTTAAATTCACCAAAATTGAAAAACATAAAGGCAAAAACTGCACCTATTAATATTGAGGTGAAACTCATATCAAACTGTACATTGCTATAAATAGCTAAAATTCCAATAGATATAAAAGTATTAATACTAATTGCTCCAACTAGACCATCCACGCCGTCAGTCATGTTAAATGCATTGATACAAGTCACTACACACAAAACAGTAAATAGTTGGCCAAAAGCACCCAGTTCAATTATTTCAGAACCGAATATCGCTCCTAAATTGTGAATATATAGGTTTGCACCAAATACCATAATAGACCCAATTAGAAATTGCGCTATTAATCTCAATCTAGCGTCTAAGTCATGGTAGTCGTCTAGTGCACCCATTAAAACCATGAAAGATGTTGAGAGTAGGTACATCTTGTAATTAGCATCAAAAGGCGTAAGCGCAAAACTGCAAATAGTGATAGCAGCGTAAATGGCTAACCCGCCAATTAGTGGGATATTTCCTACATGTTGTTTTCTGTTTCCTGGTTTATCTACTAGTCCGACACTGTTGGCAATTGGACGAAGCACAAAAACAAACCCTAATACAGCCAAGAAGGACACAAAAAATAAAGAAATATTAAATAGCAAGCTATGTGCCCTTGAAGGTAAGTGCAGGAAATTTCTATCCGTGTGCGATGATTTTACGAAAAGTATTATATGTCAGGATAGCTATCTTTTCAAACTAGAATTTAATAACTTCCGTGAACTTACTCAAATTTTTCAATAGAAATTAACATTGATTTTTATTATTTAATTACGCCTTTTTGAGCCTATGCAACATTCTATTTTTTTCTAGTTTTGGTTCGTCCTGGGTGTAAAAAATAATCAGGTTTGCTTTCATTTAATTGTATCCATTATTAGTTGTAGAATGGTGCCGTTCTTGTGTTGTATTGTAAAGTGAAATTGGACGAGCTAATGCCTGTCCACCATCTCGTGCTATGGGTATCCAAGGTAATCGACCTGCGCCTTTAGCTGGCTTGAGCGAGAATAAGTCAAAAGGAATAGATAAGTAAAAACCTTTGGTAAAACTACCTTCGCCATATTCTTCTGGACTGACGTCAGTAAAAGCTGCATATGCGCCTACAATAATGCCACTGTCAAATCGTTTAGCAAAGTCTACAGTTACCCCTTTGTCTTTGGCTAAATATTGACCAATATTTAAGGTCAATAAAGTGCCAGGTAAAAATTGTGGCTGCCAAAATATATTGGCGTGTCCGGTTAGTACCTTATAATCGAAAAAATCAAAGTCATTTTCGTATGACCGCTGTTGTACGTAATTCAAATCAAAACCAAAAGTCAGATTACTATCCACTGGACGATAGAGCAGTTCAGCACCAACGCCACCAAACATCGTCTCTAAATATCCACCATAAACTTGGGCATATAAATTAGGAGCAATACGATCGTTCCAGTGTAAGAACAAGTTTTCCATGGTTACCTCACGGTTTGATACATATTCTCTTGCACGCGTTCTAACTCTTGGTAAGGTGCTTAGCGCACCGTCTGTAGTGAAGGTGAATTTATCGAAGTTTTCAAATAAATTGACTTTAATCGTACCTGCGATACTGCTTTTACCATTAAAACTATACCCCCCACTTACTAACACACCAGCTTGATATAAATAAAAGTCTTCTGGGTTACCAAATGTCTGGATCCAAAAGGCTTCGATACCGCTGAAAAAACCAGCCGTTAATAATGGATTATAGCTATTAATGGATTCTTCACTAACAGATTGACGTTGGTATGAACTCGCTAAGTCGGGTTCTAGTGTTTGGTATTTGGTTTGCGTCTTAAACATATCAGCGTCAATGACTGTCTCCACTAAAGGAATAGAACCTAGTGTATTGACAATTCGGTATTCTTTTACGGATTCTGGCAGCTCATAGGCCAGAATACGCCCCATCCGTTCAATTGCTTCATCATTATTGCGGTAGCTGGTCTGTTGGCCAAACACTGTTAGCGAGTCTGATGTGAAATTCGAGTCGTCAAGTGCAAAACCTGCTTGATAGTAAAGGTCTTTTATTAGTCTATTACGGTTTGTCTGCTCGATAGGAAAATCGTTGGTTTTGGCTTTCAGTTGACGGGGTGGGTTGTCAATTTTAACCTGCCTTATAGTATGCAAGTTAAAATTATAATTGACTCCAAAGCCTATAGTATTACCTCGCTGGAAGTTGACACTGAAGTCAAAATCATTCCAACTGTACGCTGCGCCTATGTTCCAAGGGCTGTCTTGTTTTAATGGGCTGGCGATCTCGTTTGCAATGATGTTGCCCTCACTGGCAATATCGTTTATGTAGTTATTACCATCGTATTCAAGTTTTATACGCAAGGGCGCCCAAGGTGTTTGATATTCCACCCCTCCAAATATTGAGGCAGGTCCTTTGAAAAATCGTTGATAATCAATTTTTCCCCCACGGCCGCTATATCCCACTGGACGCTCGCAAAACTTTTTGTTTAAATCACAAAGTGGGTTAGTGATATTACCCGTTGTACCTAAATAGCCCCAACCCATGTTCAAATGAAAATTGAAATCACCTACTTGTTTACTTACACCAATAAATTCACTTTCAAAAAAACCTGTCCCACCAAAATCCCTAAAACCTAACGATAGCTCAGGTAAATAATAACTTTCTTTTAATATTCGAAATTTAGCATCGATGCCTTTATCTTTAAGAGTTTGATTGCCACTAAAACTTGCAGCGCCGCTGTATAAACGGTTGCGTACATCAGTGTAGCGCAAAGTTGATTGTAACCAAGGGAACAGTTGTATTGTTGCAGACCAAAATCGGTACTCGTCATTATCGGTATAACTCACACGTAAATCGCCATCTGCTAACATGCGTGATGTGGGAGTCTGGATCAATCCAGTTCCACCGTGGACCATCAAAGAACTGCCAACAGGTGAAAGGTTCCATGCTTCGCTCGTTTCTTGAGCTTGTAAATAAGAGCAAAGTACCAATGAAATTATAAAGAATAGGTACAATTTCATTTGTTTATTGTTTATCTTAAATTTCATTGCTGCAACCTATTTAGTGCTAATGCCATTATTTGTTGATTGATAATGGCGAATTCTGGTTGAAGTAACGACTCACTAAAGGGGATAAATAATTGGCTGCCAGGCATTGCCTCTTGATGGGTTTTATTCCAGTAAGCAATAGGGGCTTTTATTGTGCGGCCATCAGCCTGAATTAGCATTAAATAGTCTCTATTAGCCAAATCAGATCTGATTTGATCTGTTATATACATACCGACATCGGAATGGGCAAGATGTGTTACTTTAATTGTCTTGTTGACTGCACCAAACACCGGTAATGTATTTTTTCGTTCCGTCAGCTCTAATATAAATTGACCATGAGGAAGTTGAGGATTTGCTGCAGCAACAATTCGAGCTAAATCGTAATCTATAGTAATAGGCAACCTTCGAGCTAAAGACCAGTTTGTTATAGTCATTTTTAACTGCTCTATCGATAGGGCTAGTTTCGGATTTTCTGATTGGTAGCGTTTGGAAAGAATAGAAAGGTTGTTAAGCAACAATTGACGTGTTTTTTCTAGTTGACTAACATCCACTTCAAACAAGACTGCGCCTGGCCAATACCAATTTTTTTGATTCGCTAAGGGAGCTAAAATCTCAATTAAGCGAGGCGAGTGCGTAAATATATATTGCTCCTTACCTACAGCCACAGTTACTGAAGCAATTACAGTATTTAATGTAAGATAGCTTAATAGCAGTAGGCATATCAAAAAGTTTATTATCATTATTGTTTTATCCGGTGACTATTGATTTAGTCGTGCAATTCGACTTAGATAAGTAATTTCTAGAGATTCAGAAAGAGGTGTCAGTTTTTGTATACTTTTTATCAGAACACCTCTTTTTGTGTACCAAAAAAAATTTTTCCAGCTTTTGTTGAATTGGATATAGTTCGCAGGGGCCATATATTTCAATGTTTCTACATATAAAATTGCTTCTATATTGCGGCTTAGGGCTTGTATTGTAACGGGAGATGCTTGGATGAATATTGATTCTATGGGGTAGCCATATTCATCACCTGTAAGATCAAGGGTGCGCGACCACGTTTGCGACTTATTGTTTGAATGATTGGTCATTGACTGCAAAGGATCAAAATTGGTATTCGATAAATGCAGTAGGTTTTTATTTAAGCCTAATGTGCGTTTTATGCGACCTTTGTCCATAATAAGCATTGTGTTGTCACTTGACACCCACTTATGTTGATTATTTTCTAGGTAAGCTAGGGCCATAATAGCGACTGCTCGCTTCCCGCGTTTGACCGAAATAACGTCAATATCTGATTTTTTCACCTCATCCAATGTTAATTTAATATCTTCTTGAGTAGAAAAAGCGATTTCTAATGTTTGATAATATGCTTTATAAGTGCCGCTGCAACTGCTAGTTAATATTGTAATGAATACAAAAATTAGGAAGTTTTTCACGTTCATATTGGGTTAAATATCCGTATGAATGGTAACTAAAAACATCAATAAAAAAGCCGCCTTGTGGCGGCTTTCTGAAAAACTAAATTATTACAATGTTGTTGTAGCTGTAACAGTTACAGGGGGCGCAATTGTATTAGTTACTGCATTCGTAACTGTATTTGTTACAGTAGTTGTTACAGTAGTAGTTGTAGTAACTGGAACACAAACACCGTCTATTAACTCTTCGCCAGCACCACACTCTGGATCAGGACCAGGACCAGGACCAGGACCAGGACCAGGACCAGGAGGATCAACAATAATGACTGGTGTACTTCCACGGTTGTTAGCAACCACTGCACCCACTACGCCAAGTCCAATTGCAGCCGCGACTACAACAGGTTCTGTTATAGTCCCGATTGCTGTTGTAGTTGCTGCTGTCCCGCCGGTATTTTCCTTAGAAAATGCATTACCTGCGAAACATAGAACTGCCATCGCAACAGTAAGAATTTTTTTCATGACGCTTCCTTATATATAATAAAAATATTAGAAATATTCTAATTGAATAATTTGCCTAGCTCAATAGTTATTATTGGTTCTGTCGTTAAATTAATAGTTTTTATCCTTTTATAAAGCAAAAAATCATTCCCGTGGTAATAAATTCCACTTGAAAGTTAACCATTTATCGATAATTATTGTCGATAGAATGATGTTGCCGACTTCCACAAAATTCATACTAATTACATCATTGTAAATCTAATTAAGTCAGGTGTTGCGTTTAGATCCTGTTTTTGCTTTTATAAGGTATGTTTCATTTTAATTCAGATATAATATACATGTTGGTTAAGGGATTTTAATTAGATGAAAGTAACAGTATTTGGAATTGGTTATGTAGGCTTAGTGCAAGCTGCCGTGATGGCTGAAGTGGGTCATGATGTGGTGTGTATTGACATTGACCAGAATAAAGTCGACCAATTAAAGGAAGGGAGCATACCTATTTTTGAGCCAGGTTTAACACCTTTGGTTAAGTCTAATTACGAAGCTGGAAGAGTAGACTTCACTACCGATGCCACTCGTGGAGTCGCGCATGGTGAAGTGATTTTTATTGCAGTAGGAACGCCTCCTGATGAGGACGGTTCAGCTGACCTTAAATATGTATTAGCAGTAGCAGAATCAATAGCTACACATATGGCATCCCATAAAGTTGTGATTAATAAGTCTACTGTGCCTGTCGGTACCGCAGATAAAGTGAAAGCTAGGATTGCTAATACTTTATCTGATGCAGGTAAATCTGTGACGTTTGATGTGGTGTCTAATCCTGAATTTTTAAAAGAAGGAGCGGCAGTGAATGACTGCATGCGTCCTGACCGCATCATTTTAGGGACTGACAGCGAGTCAGCAGAAAAGACACTTCGAGAATTGTACTCACCTTTTAATCGTAACCATGACAAAATCATTGTGATGGACATTCGTAGTGCCGAGCTAACCAAGTATGCGGCAAATTGTATGTTGGCCACCAAAATTAGTTTTATGAATGAGATGTCTAACCTTGCAGAAGTCTTTGGTGCGGATATTGAAAATGTGCGCCGTGGCATAGGGTCAGATCCGCGCATTGGTTATCAGTTTATTTATCCTGGTTGTGGTTATGGCGGTTCTTGTTTCCCCAAAGATGTGCAAGCGCTCGCAAAAAGTGCAACGGCTGCAGGTTATACCGCTCGTGTCTTGGAAGCTGTTGAAGCCGTTAACTATTCACAAAAAGATAAATTATTTGAATATATTTCTCAACATTTTTCTGGCGATTTGAAAGGCAAGAAAGCGGCATTGTGGGGGTTGTCATTTAAACCTAACACTGATGATATGCGTGAAGCTTCGAGCCGTGTTCTTATGGAAAAATTATGGGCAGCAGGTGTTAGTGTCAAAGCTTATGATCCTGAGGCTATGGAAGAAACCCAGCGAATTTATGGTAGTCGTGATGACCTGGCTTTGATGGGAACGAAAGAAGCAGCATTAGAAGGCGCAGACTTCCTAGTGATATGTACTGAATGGCAAGCTTTCAGGGCCCCAGATTTTGAGTTGATAAAGCAGTCGTTATCTATGCCTCTGTTATTTGACGGGCGTAATTTGTTTGAGCCTAAATTAATGATGGAATATGGATTGCATTACTACGGAATTGGTCGTGGTTTATCAGTAAAGGAACACTAATATGAGTCAAGTTAAAAAAGCAGTTATCCCAGTAGCGGGATTGGGAACAAGAATGTTGCCAGCCACTAAGGCCATTCCTAAAGAAATGTTGCCTGTGGTGGATAAGCCACTCATACAGTACGTGGTAGCCGAGTGTGTTGCCGCGGGGATCAAAGAAATTATATTGGTCACCCATGCCAGTAAAAATAGTATTGAAAATCATTTTGATACCAGTTTTGAACTCGAAGCCACCTTGGAGAAAAGGGTTAAACGTCAATTGCTAGAAGCTGTACAATCTATTTGCCCCAAAGACGTAACTATCATGCATGTCCGCCAAGGTGTAGCAAAAGGCTTAGGCCACGCCGTGCTTTGTGCACGTCCTATGATAGGCGATGCTCCCTTTGCCGTGGTGCTTCCTGATGTCATTATCGATGAATACACCAGTAATCTTAAAAAAGATAATCTGGCGGATATGGTCGCTAAATTTAATACCAGCCGTGTTAGTCAGATCATGGTTGAGCAAGTCCCTCAAGAAGATGTGAGTAAATATGGCATAGTCGATTTAGAAGGCTTGGAGTTAAAACAAGGCGAGTCGGGTAAAATCCACGATATGGTCGAAAAACCTGACTTAGAAGATGCTCCGTCTGATTTAGCGGTGGTAGGGCGTTATGTTTTATCTGGAAAAATTTGGGATATGCTGGAATTCACTCCTCCGGGGGCTGGTGATGAAGTGCAGTTAACTGATGCTGTGTCCTCTTTGATGAAAATAGAACAGGTTGATGCTTATTACATGAAAGGTAGAAGCCATGATTGTGGTAGCAAATTAGGGTATATGACTGCGAATGTGGAGTATGCTTTGCGTCATCCTGAATTGGGTGCAGAATTTAAGGCATTCCTAAAAGACTTGACGCTTTAATAATTAGGCTGCTCATATTAATAATGAGCAGCCTAAATTTTCACTATTATCTAACCTGCTGTTACTTGTTCTTTTAATTTATCAAGCATTTTTTTACCAACACCTTTTACGTTCATTAGGTCTTCTACAGATTTAAACTTACCGTTTTTTGTCCGGTATTCGATAATGGCGGCTGCCTTTTTCTTCCCAACACCCGGCAAAGAAACTAGTTGTTCTAAAGACGCTGTATTTAAATTGACCTTAGTCATATGCTTTTGACTAACGTTACTTTTTGCTGAACCGGCAATCGCTAAATTGACTGAAGTAGTCAATAATACGCTGGAAAGTAACAATATAAAAATGAGTTTTTTCATCGGTAAATTCCTTATAGTTGTTTCCTTGTTGATATATATCCAACAGATTAAACATAGTAGAAACAGTCTAATTCGTAAAGTAATCAGTTAGTGTCCATTAAACGAGCCTGAGTACCTTTTCTCTAACGGACATTAAACGTTTGAACTTAAGACTATGTCTGTCAACTTGCCCATTCATTCCACTTAGCCTGAAGCTTGGCTCTAGTAATCCTGCCTTGACGTAGAATGTTGATCCCTTGCAGCGCGCAGTTTCTGACAGTAACTTCTGTAGGTTAAGAATAAACTTATGCTAAGTAAAAAGTAAAAAGTAAAATTGGCGGGGATACTCAATGAGCCACACATTAACTGAATTGTGAACGGCGGATAAAACTTATTTCTTACAGCTAACAAATAGGTAAACACAACCGAATTGAGCGCGAGATTGATGGTAAATGGTAATTGGAGTTTATACAACTTGGCTGCACCATAATGATTTTTGTAAAAGTGGTGTGATGCTTTCAGTAAATTTCTGTCTAGAGATGTAGATCGATAAATTTTGAGCAACTTTGTCAGGGTAACATTGTGTTGCTTAATTATTTCTGCTGGTAGAGTGCTTTTTAGCCATCAACATAGGATTGATAGGCACTATCTCCCCAAGCAATCAGCTCGTCGTTCTCAAAAAGTAGTGCAGTACATTCGTCTTCTGTCGTTATCCCATCGGCTTGTTTGTGCTGAGTGCGATAAAACATCACTTGTAGCTCATTATTATCTTTCCGCTTAGCTTCAGTTATATCTGGGCTACCTAACAACTCTAAAACTTGTTTTTTTTGAAGGCCTAATTCAAGCTTAGATATCTGGATCTTGTTATATTCTTCGCGGTCTTTCCAGTCCATATCTTTTGGGGTATCTGGATAAAACATAATAACCGCCATAACAAAAGCTGCATACAGACCCACACCTATACCAATTCTCTTAACCACTGTTTTATTCATGTGCTTCTTTCTTATTTACGCCCAATCTAATCATATAAAAATTGTTGATCAATTGCAGCGAGTTGAACGTGAATTTTCGTTAACCTAGCGTAATATTACTTCTACGTTTGTTTATGCTTGTTTGATGGATACTTTCACTCCCTGAGCTCGGTAATTTGGCTGTCTGGTCTCTATTTTTTGACTATTCAGTTATTTGATAGCAAGGTACATATTTGCTTCCAGGTAGTTTCATTCTTTGTTGTTCAACAAAAGATTCTAACAAGTCGTCCATCATCTTCATCAATTTTGGCTCACCTTTAAGTTGAAAAGGACCATGTTCTTTTATCAAAGCCATTCCCTCTGACTTTACATTGCCTGCGACTATTCCAGAGAAAACTTGTCTTAACGCTGCAGCAAGTTCGGTTTTAGGTTGGTTAAAATGTAAGTTGAGTTCTGCCATGCTGCTATGATTTGGAATAAAAGGACTCTGAAACTCCGCAGCAATTTTTAGTGACCAATTAAAATCATATGAATCGCCAGTTTGTTTGCGGTAATCCCTGACTAAACTATTTTTATGCTTAATAATCTGCGCTACTTTTGCCGCGTCGCCTACGACTATTTCATATAGCTTTTGTGCCTCAGACCCCAATGCCTCTCCAATAAAATGGTCAATGGATTCAAAGTAAGCTTTACTTTGCTCAGGCCCAGTAAGAATGATAGGTAATACTTGCTCTTTGTTTTTGTCATCCAACATGATACCAATTAGGTAAAGCAGCTCTTCTGCTGTGCCTGCTCCTCCTGGAAAAATAACGATTGCATGGGATAAGCGAATAAAAGCTTCTAAGCGTTTTTCGATATCTGGCATTATTACTAGTTCATTGACGATTGCATTAGGTGGTTCGGCGGCAATGATCCCTGGCTCTGTTAGTCCTAAGTAACGGCCATTTTTGTAACGTTGTTTGGCATGACCTATAGTGGCACCTTTCATTGGCCCTTTCATCGCTCCTGGACCACAGCCAGTGCAAATGTTGAGTTTTCGCAAGCCTAGCTGATAGCCTACTTCTTTAGTGTATTGATATTCTACAGTTCCAATTGAATGTCCACCCCAACATACCACCATGTTTAATTCTGCAGTATTTTTAATAGTTTGCGCATGGCGCAACATATCAAATACAGTATGTGTAATGTAATCAGAATCAGTTATAAATTGTAACGCCTGATCTGAATACTTTGCGCCCATATGCAATAAATCACGCAGCACACAAAAGATGTGTTCATGCACACCTTCTATTAACTCTCCATCCACAAAAGCATGGGCTGGTGGATTTACCAACTCTACTTTCACTCCTCTTTCTCGGCTGATCAAATTGACTGAAAAGTTGTGGTGGGGAGCGAATATATTTTCACTATCATCTATTTCAGCACCACTATACAAAACAGCTAAACAGCAGTTTCGAAACAATTTGTACAAGTCACTATCTGTAGACTCGCTAAGCAAGTTAACTTCCAGATGAGATAGTTGACTCATTGCCCCTATAGGATTGAGTTGAATTTTATGCATAATCACCTGAATTTAGTTGTTTTGGTGCATATAGGCTCTTTATTGTCTTGCCAGCCTTACTTCTGGGTATATTTTTTCGAAATTACTTCTAAACGGATTGATATCGAGCCCCCCACGCCGGGTATATCTTGCGTAGACGCTTAACTTTTTAGGTTTACAATGAGTCATGATGTCACAAAATATACGCTCTACACATTGTTCATGAAATTCATTATGTTGTCTAAATGAAATAAGGTAACGTAATAATCCTTCGTGGTTTATTTGTTGACCTTGGTAACGAATGAAAACACTTCCCCAATCAGGTTGATTGGTTATCAGACAATTTGACTTAAGCAAATCACTCGTCAATGTTTCTTCAATCTGTTTACCGGCCGCGATTAAATTAGATGGATCAAGTTGATAGTTCTTCACTTCTATATCTAAATCGTCGATAGATACCGCATCAAGGCTAGAAATTTGCATTTGGGAAAATGCTGCTGGTTTAAAGAGTTCGATTTGAACCTTTTCCCCCGCGCATTGAGATAAGTCTTTCGTTAAGGCTTCAGCGACTAGACTTATGGAGTCAAAATGGCTTTGGTTAAAGCTATTTAAGTACAATTTAAATGATTTTGACTCAATTAAATTTGGTGAAGACACCGGTACTTCACAGCGTATAATAGCTACTTGAGGTTTACCTTTCGAATTTAACCAAGATAATTCGTAGCCATTCCATCGATCAGTGCCATAAAATGGCAATTCAGCCGTTAAATTTAGCTCCACCCTATTCATGCTTCTAGGAACTGCTTGCAACAAGTCTGGCGAGTATATTTCTCTGTACTCGGTCGCTTTGCCTAAACTTAATCCGGCAAGCGTCGTTTGTTTATCAATTATTTCGCTCACATTCACTCTTTATTGTTATGTTCACTTTGTGCCGATAAGTCTACCCCATGACTGCTTAGGTCAAAACCTTGAGATACCATTTTTTCAAAATGATGTTAGATTAGCAGGTTATATGGTGGCGTTTAAAGAGAATGTTGATGAGTAAGCAAGTAACAGCTGCGCTAGATGAGTATGTTAAAAAATATTTGATAGCCGCAAAAAATCATCCTGAGATGGTCACAGTTGAATATGATAACGAATGGCCTTCAGATTGCTATACAAGCTCAGGAAATGTAGGTGATAGAGTTACTTGGCAACCTGTTAAACGCTCTGGGCCAGCTAATTTCAATGATTTAGAAAAAGCTTTAGATATGAAAATCCACCAAGATGTTATCAGTTATTACTCTGCATATTGGAGCGATAATCTAAGTGCTGAGTCAAGCAATGGTTATTTACAATTGTTACAGCCATGGAATCAGAACGATTTTGAACGATTACAGCAAAACCTGGTTGGGCACATACTAATGAAAAGGAGGTTGAAGCAACCAGAGACACTCTTTGTTGCCTTAACAGACGAAGATGATTTCATTCTTACGGTGGATAACACCAGCGGCGAAGTGATGCTAGAGCAAGTCGGACTTTTACCAAAAAAGGCAGTGGCAGCGAACCTAGTGGTCTTTATTCAGTCTTTACAACCGTCAGTTTCCAAGAATTAACCGTTCTTTTTATTCGATACTCCATCCGACATTCTAATTAGCTGTTCCATTATAGTCGCTACTTGAGTCTCAAGCTGTGAGACACGTTGTTGTAATGATTGGTTGGTGACTGAACCATCATTTATCTGTTTGTGTTGGACTTTTGGGCGAACATTTGAGTCTGCTTTCCAATGACGTAAACCTTTAATGACCTCGGGAATAGCTAAAGGGTGATGAGCCATATTCCTAATTAAAGCCACAGAAGGTGTTTTACCCTGCTCAGAAATGTCAAAACACAAATTGATAATGTAGTCGATGTTGCTCATTCGATTGGTTAAAAGTCCTAGATTTTTATCAGAAAAATTATTTCAATCTTAACCACTTGTTCATGTAATCACCATATATTTATATAAAACATAAGGTTAACGGTTTGGCCTCAATTTTGAATACTCATAGCCAAATTGATTATTTTAGTCGTTTATAACTAAACATTTTAAAATGATAAATATTAAGGCTTGGATTCAAATAATAAGTGCATAACTTGAACGGGTAGAAAAAGCGGTCAGCTGAATATATGCTAATCGCTTTTTCTCCGGCAAGAGATGCAACAATGAAAACATATAAATAACTGACCTATGAACAACGATGCCAGATTTATGCTTTAAGTAAAACAGGTATGAGTCAAAATAAAATTGCCAAACAACTAAAGGTTAGTCAATCAACCATTAGCAGGGAGTTTTCCCGTAATACAGGCAAACGAGGCTATCGTTTTAAGCAAGCTCAAACATCGACAGTCACACGCCGATTAGCCGCATGTAAAGCCATTAAAATGACAACAGCACTCATTGCATTAATTGAGTCAAAACTTACTGCGAGATGGAGTCCAGAGCAGGTTTCTGGGTGGCTTAGGGAGGACCAGAGCATCGATATTAGTTATGAAACTATTTATCAGCACATTTGGTCTGACAAAAAAAGTGGTGGCTATTTATTCCAATATTTACGTAGAAGAGGTAAAGCTTATCAATCACGTAGTAAGGATAAACAAGCCGGCAGAGGGTTTATTAAGAGCCGTATAAGTATTGATGAGCGCCCAGATGTTGTTGATGATAAAAGTAGAGTGGGTGATTGGGAAATTGACCTGGTTATTGGCAAAGGGCACAGTGGCGCACTGGTTACGATTGTAGAGCGGAAAACGAGCTTTACCGTTTCGACACAAATAGATGACAAATCAGCAAAAACAGTCACCGCAGCCACCATCGCTTTATTAGCGCCATTTAAAGGCGCGGTGCTAACGATCACAGCAGATAATGGTAAAGAATTTGCGTACCATGAACAGATGACTGAAAGTTTGAAATGTGATGTTTATTTTGCAGACCCTTATTGTTCGTGGCAACGAGGGCTGAATGAAAACACCAATGGCCTATTACGACAATATTGGCCGAAATCAACAGACTTTAAAAAGGTATCGCAATCAGCCGTTTGGGATGTAATAGTCAATCTCAATGATAGGCCAAGAAAGAAACTAAATTATAAAACGCCAGCCAAACTGATGGCCGAACACATGGTGGCTATAGCTGCTTAGGGGTTATGCACTTCAGACTTGAATCTGCCAGGAATGATCAATGAAAAAGGTTAGCAATAGCCGCATTATTGGGGTTATCACTTGGGTTGAGTGGATGTGTTATTTCTGTAGATGCTGATGGCGAATATGGTCATCATTCTGAGTGGCAAGAGAAAGAGCAGAAAAACCGTAAATATATTTCGCAATTACAACAAAATGCTACATATGAGCAAATTTTAAGTCGCATGGGTATTGCAGATTTTAATGAGCTTTATACCCAAGGTAACGATACATATCAGGTGTTATATTACCGAACTCAACGTAAAGATGGTGACGGCGTCACTACACAAGATGAATGTACTCCTTTGATATTTAAAAATACTGCATTGGTAGGTTGGGGCGAGAGCGCCTATAACACTTACATTGATTAGTCATTAGCTCATTGATTTTCTCAGTGAGCACTTAGCCCCCCAGATGTATTTCCCCAGCACATGTGTTTCTAATAAATAATTTTTTGATTTGCAACAAACGATTAACAAGTCAACATCCATAGGGTAAAATGCTTGTATAACATACTTGGAACTAATCGTAATGGAATTGCAAGAAGAACAAATCGCAGACGTGGCCAACATAAAAGCGGTTTATTTAGTGGCCGAAGATTTAAAGATTGCCGCATCAATATTGTATCTCGCTTATTATGATGACCCATTATTTGTTGATATATTTCAATACGAAAAAGAGGGATATGAATCTCGTTTTCGTTCAGCGATCAGAGAAGAATTAAATGCCTTTTGGTTAGCTAAACAGCCTATGATTGGTTTGTTTGATGATGAACGATTGGTTGCTGTTGCTTGCTTAATGAACCCTGATGCCAAATTAGGTCCTAATAGGTTTTGGCATTGGCGATTGAAAATGCTTCTGACCGCAGGTTATTTTGGTACCAAACAAATGGTCGAAAAAGAAACTATAGTGCGAAGCCGTTTGCCTGCCAAGCACTTCCACATGTTGTCTCTAATTGGTGTGCATCCTGATCAACAAGATCATGGGTTAGGACACGTATTGATGAGTGCTATTGAAGGTATTATGCTCGAAGATCCTAATAGTCAAGGGGTTGGTATGTATGTGACATTGCCAAAATGCTTATCTTTTTTTGAAGATGGTCACTATGATTTGGTTGAAGAATTAGACGTAGGCCAGATTAAAGGGCACTTGATGTTTAGGCCTCGCGAAATCCAATAAACTAGGTTGTAAGCATATCGCTATCTTCATGTAAGAGATTTCGTACAAAGACGTAAGTGAAGTCGTCAATTGATCTTGCTTTTACACCTACAAAAATTCCAACTTGTTGTTTTATAATAAATAAAGCCATTCACCTTTTTTTTGTCCGTAATGTATTTCCATATTATTTTTTTACCCCCTCGTAAACTTTCCTAGTTCCTCTATATTTACATCTGTCACAAGGAAACACGACGAGTCAGGAAGACATCAAGGATGAACTTGGACAACTTTAGGATTGAAGGAAAATGCGGCAAGGTTGCTGCATCAAAAGGATAGGAACTCAGGATGAGTGCTTTGCAAGGAAGTAAAGCTTAGGAACTAGGATCACAACGGAGTGTGCCTCGTATAGGATACGAGATAAAGGATAGGAACTCAGGATGAGTGCTTTGCAAGGATGTAAAGCTTAGGAACTAGGATCACAACGGAGTGTGCCTCGTATAGGATACGAGATAAAGGATAGGAACTCAGGATGAGTGCTTTGCAAGGATGTAAAGTTAATGGACTAGGATCACAACGGAGTGTGCCTCGTATAGGATACGAGATAAAGGATAGGAACTCAGGATGAGTGCTTTGCAAGGATGTAAAGCTTATGGATCAGGATACACCAGTAAGGTGCCCCATTAGGATTTATGGGATGAAAAGGATAAGGACACACTTAGGATGAGTGGCTCATCGGGATGATTGAGACTAGAGGGAAAGGGCGTAATACGGATGTTTTCAGGATAAATTTTGCAACGGACAGCAGAGAGGGACCCTCAAAATTCTTAAAGGGCGTGGCTTGAAAGTTTCAGGTCACGCCTTTTTCATTTCTGCTCAATTATACTTTGTTTACAACACAAACTGTCTATTATCATCACACTCAAAATTACTCAACTCGATAGGCTGGTGTATCGATATTCTGTACTTTTAGACCAATCATATTCACTTGACCCTGACAGCTATCTTCTCCATTTCCAGAAAAATCAAAGACAAACTTACTGTGAAAATCAAGCTTGCCTTTATAACTTCCGAGACGAGTTTTTACCCTGGCCACACTAATTAATTGCAACTGTTGTCTTTCACAGTAGGCATCTAGCTGTATTTTGACAGCTTCGGATATGGCTCTAATACGCCAAAACATCGCTGCCAGTAGAAAAATGACAATAAGTAATATTAAATCATATAAATTCATGGTGTATTTTGACCAAATAGCTGACCGATAGCGTGCGTGAGCTGTGTGCTCTTTTGGGGCCAGCGTAAAACCCCTAACATAGCTTCCCGTACTTCTGGTATTTGCACTAAGTCAGAATACAACCCAATGAAGGGTGTGTCTTCGCAAACTGCCAATAGTTCGACATAAATACTCAGAATTGCTGATTCTTTTAAATATTGCCAATGCCTTGCGGCAATCAGCATTAGTACTGAACTTTTTAGCCCGTTTGAGGAATTGAGTACTGAAGATATAAGCGAAATGACTGCTGTTTTATCTTGGCTTTGGCACAGTCCTCTGAGAACACTGTGTAGTCTTTTTTCATCTCTTACATCTTGGTGATACCAGTTAATTAACAATTTACTAATATCCTCATCTATCTGATGATTCTCTAATGATGCACACAAAGCATATTGAATGTCTGGGGGTAAGGTCGAGAATTTTTTTAACAACAGATGTCTGTGTTCGCCTTGTTGCAAAGACGCGGTAAAATCAGCTATTCCCTGCAGAGGAAGTGTGCGCCAATCGTGTCGTTCAGGATGTGTTAAATATTGTTCAACTAAATCTAAGTGTTCTGACAGGGGAATATCTAATTCAATTCGCCCGATACTATTAAAGTCAGCCAGTTGTTGTTGGTTGGGAACAAATGTAAAAGGGTTCTCAGGCAGCTGATTATTTGTACTGTTTTGCTTGTCTAACGTCTGCCCTAATGCTTCTATTACTAGCTGCAAAAACTGTTGTTGTGCTGCAGCAATTACTAAGCCCTGTTCATCTAAAGGTAATTTAACAAACCAAATATAACGTTCATGGCTCATTTTTTTGTCAAAAAATAAAATACCAAACCAAGCATGCTGTTGTCTGGGGAAGGGAGCGGGCAAAGTAGCACGTTCGATCTCTAAAAAAAGTTGAGACTCAAGTTGCCTGATACCACGAGCCATGTCGAAAACGCGATAGTCTGTGCCAGCTTGGAGTAAAAATTCGCTGATAGTATTGATCTGACTCATGTTATTATTACGTACATAAATTTCTTATTAAAATTAAATTGGTAAGAAAATAAACTTAACCTTTATTTTCTTAGGTAACCACAGTTGATCATGCCACGTAGTCATAAAGAAGTCGAAATTCTAATCATAAAATTGGAACAAAGTCTGCGAGAAGAGATGTTGTGGTCGAGTTCTACACCGCCAGTCAAAGCCCTTCAAAGTATATTGCCCTTTGCCTTAGACACTTTGTCTTTTGAACAATGGTTGCAGTTTGTTTTTATTCCAAAAATGATAGTAATTGTCAATTCCAAAAGTACATTGCCAGATGATTTTAAGCTGCTGCCAATGGCACAACAACGTTTTGGCGCTGCTTATAATAATCCAAAGCTTATGGAAGTGATAAGACAAATTGATTTAATTTCTGCCCCTTCATAACATGCAGCTTTCTGTTATTTACCAAGATGAATATGTAGTCGCTATTAATAAGCCTCCGGGGCTTTTAGTGCATCGCAGTATGCTGGATAAGCAAGAAACTGAGTTTGCCATTCAATTATTACGTGATCAAATTGGTCAATATGTTTTTCCAGTTCATCGATTAGACAAACCAACTTCCGGTGTATTGATTTTCGCTTTGTCTGCTGATATTGCCAGAAAATTAGGTGAACAGTTTGCCGCTCAAATAATTGAGAAAACCTATCTGGCGATTGTACGAGGGCATATTATGGATGAAGGTGAAATAGATTATGCACTCAAGGAAAAACACGACAAAATAGCTGATAAAATGACTAAATTAGATAAACCAGCGCAACAAGCAGTGACAGGTTTTAATTGTCTAGACAAGTTTGAATTGCCCTTCGCTGTGAGTAAGTACGCATCGGCTCGGTATTCATTGGTGCAACTAACGCCTAAAACAGGTCGTAAACATCAGCTTCGGCGACATTTAGCCCATATCAACCACCCTATTGTCGGAGATACCGCCCACGGCGACGGTAAGCACAATACATTCATACGACAACAATTTAACTTTCATCAATTAGCTTTGACATGTAAATCTATGCTTCTAACGCACCCTGTATCTAAAGCGCAGTTAGTTTTACGTTGCGATTTAGATAAGAATATTTTTGATTTATTAGAAAAATGGCATGTAAATCACCATCAAATACACAAAATAAATAAATTGTAGATGTGTAGGGTATCTCCAAAAACCAAAATTAAATTAATTAGCACAACATAATTAGGATTTTTAATATGAGTAAAATCGGTATTTTTGTGGGATCAGTCTATGGTAATGCACAACATGTGGCAGAAGAAGTCAAATCGATGTTGAGTGGGCAAGGAATAGAATCTGAAGTGTTTACTGATCCGACAATGAACGACTTTAAACAGGTCTCGTCTATATTGTTTATTAGCTCAACCACAGGGCAGGGTGACATTCCGCCTAATTTAGAGTTTTTTGTTCAAGACTTACGTGAACAATCTCCATTGATGGGGCAAAAACCTTTTGCTGTTGCCGGTCTTGGTGATAGTAGTTATGGTGAGACATACTGCGGTGCAGGACGACAAATTTTCGAATTGTTAACTGAATTGCAAGGTAAGCCAATTACAGAGCTACTGGAAATTGATGCATGTGAAACTCTTGAACCGGAAGTGGAAGTTGTTGCATGGGCAGAAAAGTGGTTGTCAGAATTGAGATGAAATTTTAAGTATCAGACATAAAAAAAGCGCCATCGGCGCTTTTTTTTAAACAGTACAAATCTAACCTAAGGCTTTAATTTGTGCTGCAAGACGGCTCTTATGACGAGCAGCCTTATTTTTATGGATCAAACCTTTAGTTGCCATTCTATCAATTAAAGGTGTTGCTGCAGTGAATGCAGCTTGAGCAGCTTCTTTATCACCAGAGGCGATTGCAGAAAGTACTTTTTTCAAAGATGTACGTGTCATAGAGCGACGGCTAGCGTTATGTTGACGACGCTTCTCCGCTTGTATGGCACGTTTCTTAGCAGACTTGATGTTAGCCAAGTTGGAACTCCCAAAAAAATTCTAGTCAAAATTCAAGGGTGCGGATTATGAGGATCAAGTGGGTTTATGTCAATTAGTTTTGCGGGTTTTATAGGTATATAGTGGATTTTTTTCAATTTAATTCATTACAAATTGTTTTACAGACATAAATTAGTCTTTCTAAGCCTGATTGAATCAATAGACTCTTTGTTAGTTGTTGAAGCATAATAACTCTTTTATTGGTTAGGAAGAATTGGGTGTCAGGTAAGTTATTTAAATCAGGCATGATTGTCAGTGCTATGACATTTATCTCGCGCATCTTGGGTTTAGTCAGAGATGCTGTCATTGCCAACTTAATGGGTGCAGGTGCCAATGCTGATGTGTTCTTGTTTGCCAACAAAATCCCCAATTTTCTGAGGCGCTTATTTGCTGAAGGTGCATTTGCTCAAGCATTTATACCCGTATTAGCTGATGTTAAACATGAAGGTGATGAAGAACACTTAAAACAGTTTGTTGCCAAAGTCAGCGGCACTTTAGGCGTAATAGTGACCATGGTTACTATCGTTGGTGTGGTTGGTTCGCCAATACTGGCAGCGCTTTTTGGAATGGGTTGGTTTATTGAGTATATTAATGGGGAGCCAGCCGGAGAAAAGTTTGAACTGGCGTCGTTAATGCTAAAAATAACGTTTCCCTATTTGTTATTTGTATCTTTGACCGGTTTAGCCGGTGCCATTCTTAATACATTGAATAAGTTTGCTGTGGCTGCTTTTACTCCAGTACTGCTCAATGTCGCCATTATTAGTTGCGCAATTTATTTAGCCCCAAGATTTGATGAGCCTGCGTTTGCTTTAGCCTGGGGAGTGTTTCTGGGTGGTTTTTTTCAATTAGTTTTTTTATTACCGTTTTTATTTAAAGCAGGATTATTGGTTAGACCAAAATGGGGATGGTACGACCCCGATATTATCAAAGTGCGGACATTAATCATTCCCGCGCTTTTTGGCGTGTCGGTTGGTCAACTTAACTTATTATTTGATACTGTTATTGCAAGTTTTCTTGGAACTGGCTCGATATCATGGCTTTATTACTCTGACCGTTTATTAGAGTTTCCATTGGGATTGTTTGGTATTGCTATAGCGACTGTTATCTTACCGACCTTGTCACACAATCATGTATCTAAAGATGATAAAGCGTTTAGCGCTAATATTGACTGGGCAGTGAAAATGGTTTGTTTATTGGGTATTCCCGCCGCTACAGGTTTATTTATGCTGGCAGAGCCTATGTTATTGACTATCTTTCAGCGTGGTGAGTTTACCCCACAAGATGCCACCTTTGCTTCTCATAGTTTGATGGCATATTCATTTGGATTATTGAGTTTTATGTTGGTTAAAGTTTTAGCTCCGGGCTTTTACTCTAAACAAGATATCAAGACACCTGTTAAATTTGGGATTTGGTGTATGGCTGCGAATATGTTGTTTAATTTAATTTTAGTTTGGCCATTTGACTATGTAGGCTTGGCCATGGCAACGTCCCTTTCAGCCCTCATGAATGCCTTACTTCTCTACGGAGCATTGCATAAGAGAGGTGTTTATGTTGCCTCATCACAGACAATTACTCTTATTATTAAAATCGTGTTTGCTAGTAGCTTAATGGGTATCGTTATTTTCATGCTTAATCCTATGGTCGTCTACTGGGTTGATTTTTCGTTAATCGAAAAGGTTTTTGAGTTAGCTAAATTAATTTTATTTGGGGCAACGGTATTTGTCATTAGCCTATTGATATTAGGGGTGAGAAAACAGACTTTTTCAACATCGAAAGTTGTCACAAAATAACACCATCTAATGCAATTAATGCGCGCCTTAGTTTAAAAATGAGTATTCCTTAAGTTTACTGCTTTCAATCGGTCTATAGTCAGTTATAATCCGTCCCTTTGATTGATTTCCAGCAAGCCTTTGAGCTTAAAGAGAGTGCAGTGGAACTGATACGTGGACTACATAACCTTCGTGATAAGCATCGCGGTTGTGTATTAACAATAGGTAAGTTTGACGGGGTGCATTTAGGTCACCAAGCTGTACTAAGCCAAGTAGTTGAAAAAGCTAAAGAATTAGGTTTACCTTCGACGGTGATGGTTTTTGAACCACAACCTGAAGAGTTGTTTACCCCTGATCAGGCACCTGCCCGTTTAAGTCTACTTCGCGATAAATATTCTCAGTTAAAAGCCTTAGGTGTTGACCGTTTGCTGTGCGTAACTTTCGATCGACATTTTGCTGCTTTTAGTGCCACTGATTTTGTTGAAGGTTTATTAGTCGATAAACTGGGTATTAAATACTTGGTAGTGGGTGATGATTTTCGATTTGGTAAAGGCCGAATAGGTGACTTTTCTACTCTTTTGGAAGAAGGTGAGAAATGCTTATTTGACGTAGTCAGTACTCAGAGTTTTCGACTTGAAAATTGTCGTATTAGCTCCACTGCGGTTCGTAATGCCCTTAGCGACAACGATTTCGAACTCGCTCAGCAGATGTTAGGTAGACCCTTTACTATTGCTGGCAAGGTATTACATGGTGATAAAAGAGGGCGGACTATTGGTTTCCCTACAGCTAATGTTTTATTAAAACGTTGTAAGGCCCCAGTAAATGGTGTGTTTGCGGTTACTGTCACCGTGGCAGATAAACATTATTCAGGCGTGGCGAATATTGGCCATAGACCTACTGTGAACGGTCAACGTTCACAATTAGAAGTACACATGTTTGATTTTAGCGGTGACTTGTATGGCCAATTTATCTCTGTGGCCTTAGTGAGTAAAATCAGACAAGAAATGAAGTTCGATTCTTTTGAGTTACTTCATCAACAAATAAAAAAAGATGCGTTAGCGGCAAAAACACTGCTATGCGCAAAATCATTGGAATTGCGCGGCGGCGAATGAATGAAATCCCATGAGCTTAGTAGACTAAGTGATTGGGGCGAATGAGTTAAGCCAATAAACGTGCAGTTTCAAGGATGAAGGGTATAACAGCCTCTTAATATTTTACTGTAACAATTGACCAATTTGGATTTAACCAGCAATGAGTGATTATAAACATACCCTGAATTTGCCTGAAACTGACTTCCCCATGCGCGGTAACTTAGCTCAACGTGAGCCAAAAATGCTTGCGCAATGGACTGAGAAAAAACTCTACCAGCAAATTCGTGATACCAAAAAAGGTCATATGCCTTTTATTTTGCATGATGGCCCTCCTTATGCAAATGGTGATATTCATATTGGTCATGCGGTTAATAAAATTCTTAAAGATATTATTATTAAGTCTAAAACCTTATCTGATTTTGATGCGCCTTATGTGCCGGGTTGGGATTGCCATGGTCTACCAATTGAATTAATGGTCGAGAAAAAAGTGGGTAAACCCGGTAAAAAAGTCTCCGCTGCTGTGTTTAGGCAAAAATGCCGAGACTATGCCGAGAAACAAATTACCGGTCAAAAAGCAGATTTCATTCGTTTAGGTATTTTGGGCGAGTGGGATAATCCATACAAAACTATGGACTTTAAATCAGAAGCCAATATTATTCGCGAATTTGGTCATATTGTACGTTCAGGGCATCTTGAAAAAGGTTTTAAACCAGTACATTGGTGTACAGATTGCGGCTCTGCACTCGCTGAAGCCGAAGTTGAATATCAAGACAAAAACTCTCCTTCTATCGATGTACGTTTTAAAGTTGTTGATACTGCAGCGGTTGCTGCATGTTTTTCTGCTGAGGTTTCCAGTGATATATCGGTGGCTATTTGGACAACGACCCCTTGGACCTTACCTGCTAATCGCGCAGTATGTGTCCACCCAACGCTTGAGTACAGTTTGGTTCAGGTCAGTGGTGAGCAAGGTCAAGAGTGTTTGGTGATTGCTACCGATTTATTAGCAGATTGTATGCAGCGTTTTGGTTTTGAAAACTATCAAACCCTAGGGGTGTGCAAAGGACAAGAATTAGAAAATAAAGCATTACACCATGCTTTTTACGACTTCCAAGTGCCGCTGATTTTAGGTGAGCATGTTACCACTGACGCTGGTACAGGTTGTGTGCACACAGCTCCAGGTCATGGCGTTGAAGATTTTAATGTCGGTAAAAATTATGGCCTAGAAGTGGCTAATCCTGTTGGCGCAAATGGCGTATATCTAGAGGGCACTGAGTTGTTTGCCGGCGAACATGTATTTAAAGCCAATGACCATGTGGTTGAAGTGTTAAAAGAGCATGACGCATTATTACATCACCATGTGTATAACCATAGTTACCCTCATTGTTGGAGACATAAAACACCTCTTATCTTCCGTGCTACTCCGCAGTGGTTTATCAGTATGGATAAAAACGGCTTACGTGAAGCATCGATAAAAGAAATTCATAACACCCAATGGATACCTGAATGGGGCGAAAGTCGCATTGAAACAATGGTTGCTGGAAGACCTGATTGGTGTATTTCTCGGCAGCGTACATGGGGCGTGCCTATTGTACTTTTTGTACATAAGGATACTGGTGAATTACATCCGCGCACCAATGAGTTACTCGAACAAGTGGCTCAGCTGGTGGAACAAAAAGGAATTCAGGCGTGGTGGGATATCGAGCCTGAATCATTATTAGGCGCCGATGCTGAAACCTTTGTAAAAGTACCAGACACCTTAGATGTTTGGTTTGATTCAGGTGTCACCCATTATTTTGTGGTTGACCAACGTGATGATATCCCTGCTTCTGCTGATTTATATTTAGAGGGTTCTGACCAACATCGTGGTTGGTTTATGTCGTCTTTAATGACCTCTGTAGCCACAACAGGTCATGCACCATACAAGCAAGTTCTGACCCACGGTTTTACCGTCGATGGTGACGGTAAAAAGATGTCAAAATCGTTAGGTAATACTATTGCACCTCAGCAAGTCACGGGCAAACTAGGCGCAGATATTTTGCGTTTATGGGTGGCGTCTACAGACTATCGTAGTGAAATCGCTGTATCAGATGAAATTTTAAATCGCTCTGCTGATGCATATCGACGTATTCGAAATACAGCTCGATTTTTATTAGCCAATCTTAATGGTTTTGATCCCAGTAAGGATTTAGTGGCCATCGAAGATATGGTGGAACTAGACAAGTGGGTGGTGGGTCGTGCTCACAGCATCCAACAAGAAATCATTGAAGCGTATGAAAAATATGACATGCTGGTAGTAACGCAAAAGTTAATGCAGTTCTGCTCTATTGAGTTGGGCAGTTTCTATCTGGATATAGTTAAAGATAGGCAATATACCGCAAAAGGCGACAGCCTGGCTCGTCGCTCTTGTCAAAGTGCTTTGTATCATATTATCGAAGCATTAGTGCGTTGGATGGCACCTATTACCAGTTTTACTGCCCAAGAATTATGGCAAGAAATGCCTTGGCAACAAGATGAATTTGTTTTTACTGGTAAATGGTATAACGGTTTAGATGAAGTCACTTCATCCGGTGATTTTAACAACGATTTTTGGCAACAAGTGCTAGCAGTCAAAAATGAAGTGAACCGCTGTATTGAATTAACCCGCAAAGAGGGAAGGATCAAAGGCTCACTTCAAGCAGAAGTCACTTTGTACGTAAACAGTGATTTGTTTACTTTACTTAGCAAACTTGAGGATGAGTTACGCTTTGTTTTGATCACTTCTGTGGTGACAGTCATCCAAAGCAATGATGCACCAGAAGATGCGGTGGCAACAGAAGTGCAGGGATTGTCGGTGACGGTGTCTGTTTCATCAGCACAAAAGTGCAGTCGTTGTTGGCATCACCGTGAAGATATTGGTAATCATGTTGCACATCCTGAGCTATGCAATCGCTGTGTAGATAATGTTGAAGGCGAAGGCGAAATACGCGCCTATGCATAGACTCTTTACTCAAACGGGGTGTCGTTTTTTATGGTTATCTGTGTTGGTGTTATTGACGGATCAATATACCAAAGCTTTAGTGCTAGAGAACATTGAACTCTATCAATCCATTCAGATATTGCCGTTTTTTAATCTTACTCATGTATATAACTATGGTGCGGCTTTTAGTTTTTTACATGATGCCGGTGGTTGGCAGCGCTGGTTTTTCACTATCATTGCCTTTGCTGTCAGTGCTTTAGTGTTGTGGTGGTTAAAACAAACCACAAAACAACAGATAATGTTACCCATTGCTTTTAGCCTGATTGTTGGCGGTGCTATAGGCAATGCTTTTGATCGATTAGTCTTCGGATACGTAATAGATTTTTTAGTGTTGTATTATCAAGATTGGTATTGGCCAGCATTTAATGTGGCTGACAGTGCCATATGTATAGGTGCCGTTTTGTTGATTATTGATATGTTTAAGAACAAAGAGGAAAAACATGGCTGAGCTAGAGCAAAAGTTGATAAAACAAGGTAGTGAAGTGATTTTACATTTTGACTTGAAATTATCCGATGGTTCGGCCGCAGATAGTACTCGAGTGAATAATAAACCGGCTAAGTTAGTGGTGGGGGATGGAAGCCTAACGCTCAGTTTTGAAGATTGCTTATTAGGTCTTCAAATGGGTGATAAAAAGTCATTTACCTTAGAAGCTGATGACGCATTTGGTATGCCTAACCCTGATAATTTGCACCATCTTGAGCGTAGTAAATTTAGTGCAGAAACACCTGCCGAAGAAGGTATGATTATCGCTTTTACTCAGCCAGATGGTACAGAGTTGCCTGGTATTGTGCGCGAAGTCACGGGAGACTCTGTAACAGTAGATTTTAATCATCCTTTGGCAGGTCAGGTTATTACCTTCGATGTAGAAATACTGTCAGTCAATTAACACTAATTTTAATAGGTCAAAAGGAGAATTATGCAGATCCATCTTGCTAATCCACGAGGTTTTTGTGCTGGTGTAGACCGTGCGATTACTATTGTCGAGCGTGCTTTGGAAATGTTTCCTGCACCTATTTTTGTGCGTCATGAAGTGGTACATAACAAATTTGTGGTCGATGGCCTCAAAGAACGCGGCGCGGTGTTTGTTGATGAACTTTCTGAAGTACCAGACGATAGCATTGTGATTTTTTCTGCTCACGGTGTCTCTCAATCGGTACGAACTGAAGCTGATTCGCGGGGTTTAAAAGTGTTTGATGCCACTTGCCCATTGGTCACAAAAGTTCATATGGAAGTGATGCGTGCAAGTAAAAAAGGCATTGAGTGTATTTTGATTGGCCACCATGGGCACCCAGAAGTGGAAGGGACAATGGGCCAATACTATAATCCTGAGGGCGGTATTTATTTGGTGGAATCGGTTGAAGATGTGGCTACACTTTCTGTTAAAGACTCATCCAAACTCTATTATTGTAGCCAAACCACCTTATCGGTAGATGATACTGCGGATGTGATTGATGCATTAAGGCTACAATTCCCTGCCATAGAAGGCCCGCGTAAAGATGATATTTGTTACGCTACTCAAAATCGCCAGGACTCAGTCAGAGAATTATCTTCTGACTGTGAATTATTATTAGTCGTTGGCGCACAGAATAGCTCTAACTCTAACCGACTCAGGGAGCTCGCTGAAAAAATTGGTGCCTCGGCTTATTTGATAGCCGATGCTGACTGTATTCAGCAGGCATGGCTTGAAAATGCGAAAAACATTGGTGTCACTGCTGGTGCATCAGCTCCTGAAGTCTTAGTGCAGGGTGTGGTTAACCGTTTAAAAGAATGGGGAGCCGACAAGGTCATCGAAAGGCTAGGTCGTGAAGAAAATATTGAATTTGCAGTGCCCAAAGAATTACGCATTAAAAATATCTCTTAATTATCAATGATGCTTGATCAATTGTGCGGGCTTTAGTTTTCTGTAGCAACAGTGTATCGGTTAAATGTTATCGATATTTAGATAGCTATTGGTCGCATCTTCTACATTTTTCTTATGTACCCTTTTTACTAACGAAACAATCTATGCGAATGTGACATCGCATATATTGCATACATTGTTATATAATTTCTTCTGAACTGCTGCCTTTAACGGATTGTTGGTCACGGCCTATGTTTTTAGGCGTCAATATCCAACCACCAGGGCCTTTTTGTGCGCGCATTTCTGTGTGATGTTTTTCTAATTAGGTTATTCATATCATTGTATAAATGACCTTTTATATTAGGTGGTGAAATAGAAAGGACACCACCGCTGTTGGAGCTTGTTTGGAAAATAGCAGGAGCATTAATAGTTAATGTCTTGCTCAAAGGTGAGCTATAACCAATAAATATACTCGTCACTTAAACAAACGTCACCATCAAGTAAAGTGATAACGGTGTTCTATCACCTAGAAAAAACAATGGGCGGGTGTTTTATTAAATGATTGATCAATCTGTATGGTTAAACATGTTTTGTCTGACATTTGACTGCCTATCGCTTTAGCGGTAATCGTATAAGTTGTAGCAGATACATTAGTGACAACAAAAATATAATATTTACTGGTTGTTAGACTGAGTTCTTCAGTTTTTGCATAGCTAATGTTTTCTATGCGAAAAGCCTCTTGTTGTATTTTTAGACGCAGTAAATGACTGATGCCATTCCCTCGTCTTGAAGTTAAAATTTGCTTTTCAAAAGATGGAAATATCAGTGTTGCCAATACCCCTGTTATTATAACCACCACCATTAACTCAATTAGCGTCACTCCTAATTCTGCACGATATTCAAATCTATCTTGACCATTGTTTTCCTTTTTCTGTATCGGCATATCCATTCCTTTTATGCATTTGAGATAAATTGAACTATATTTTGAATAATGGATTTGATTATAGGCGTTTTTAAAATTGGTGCTGTGTAAGGATACTTAATATGCGCAACCTTTCTGGTTTAACACTTCTAGAGTGTCTCATAACAATCGCAATTATTGTGCTACTTATGTCGCTTGTCTCACCCGCTATCATTTCAATACAAAAACACATGCAATTAAAGGGGGCTGCACAAAGTAGCTATTTTGCCTTTCAGCAAGCCCGAGGAGCTGCCATAACAAAAAGTATTGATGTGACAGTTGCTATTCGTCCAGGTAAAAACTGGTGTGCTGCCTTGAGTGATAATGGTGTATGTGATTGTACCACTGCAAATGAATGCTCCTTGGACGGGGTCGAATATAAGGTCGATTTTACTGATTATCGTTTTGTCAGTATCGATAAGGTTACATTTGGTGAAGACAATATTGCTGTGTTTGATGCAAATAGAGGCTTGGCGGTAGGTCATGCAGGTACCGTTGTTTTCACAGATGGGGATAAACAACTTAAATTAATTTTGAGTAACATGGGTCGGGTTAGAATTTGCGCAATAGGTAGTCGCCTCGGAGGATTTGAGGCATGTTAGTTGCGCCGGTAAAACAATATGGCAATAGCTTGGTCGAGCTGATGATTTCTATGACGTTAGGGCTCGCTTCTATTACGGCAATGGCTTCTTTGGTGGGGCAAGGTATCGCGTTAAACTCTAGCTTACTTGCAAAGTCCAGATTAGACGAAGAAATGAATGCCGTAGTGGCTGTTGTTAGTCATGATCTCAAGCGCGCAGGATACTTTGCCCTCACCAACGAGTTGGTTGAAAATCCCACAAATGTTTCAAACCCCTTTGATGGTAGTTTGAATTTAGCGGCGTATGCGGGTGAACCTGTTAATAGTTGTATTAATTTTGCCTATGACCGTAATAAAAATGGTGTGTTGGATACCTCTCCTAATAATGAACAGTATGGCTTTCGATTAAGAAATCATGCAGTTGAGATCCGTTTAAATGGGGCCGCTTGTGATGAATCTGGATGGCATGATTTAACTGATCCAAACGTTGTTCAGGTAACGGCACTTGAATTTATGGTCGAAAAAAGTGCTGTCCAGCACGTTATTCAAACTCGAGTCACTATCGAGCTGCAAGCACGCCTAAAAAACCATCCTGAAATTTCACGTAGTATCAACACAAGCGTACTAATAGAAAATTATGAATGAATTGCTGACCATGTCTACCTCACAAACGTTAAACCAGAAGGGCGCAGCAATATTACTGACTGTGGTATTGTTGTTAATTATGGTGACATTAGTCACACTCTATACTGGCAAAATTCAATCCTTTGAACATCAAATAATGATTAACACCCAAAATCAAAAATGGGCGCAGTTATCAGCTAAGGCAGGATTGAATCAAGGCTTAGGGATGCTTAAGGTTAACAAATTTTTGCCGGGTGTTAAGGTATTAGGAAATTTAGAGGACAACAGCACATTTATTATTTCTGCTATCAGTGAAGATTTACCGGGTAGTCGAAAACTTGTCACTATTAAAGCAAGTGGCAAGTCTGCTGATGGTTTAGCGAAGGCTACAGTTAGTGAACAATTACTGGTTTATCCAATACTGTTCAATCAACCGCCAGCCCCGCTAATGGTTAAGTATGGCTTTAGTAGTGCAGGTGAATTTGAAGTGGCTTCTAACCCTGATGGACGAGGTATTGCAGCACCATTGTCATTGTGGTCAGATGCTGTTGTTACTTTATTTGGCACCCATCATCATAGCTGTATTTTAAGTGAGTTTCATGCTGGGAATTGTAGTACTAACACCTATTCTGATTATAGTATAAAGCAGTCTGATATAGCTGATGGTTCGGCTTCATTCCCAGAAGAACTGGTGAGTTATCTGTTTAATATTCCTCCCACTGAGTGGATTCAATTACAGCAACAATCTGACTTTTTATTAGCAGATTGTGACACTCTAGATATCGGTAGTTGGGGGATGATTTGGGTTGATGGTGATTGTGAAGTGAGTGCCAGTAAACAAATAGGAAGTCAATCAGAACCGGTAATATTAGTCATTTTTGACGGAAACGTGGTATTTCAGAGCAATGTTACTTTGTATGGCCTACTGTTTTCATTCAGACCTACAGATTCAATTAAAGTGCTGGATATTAATATGCAAGCACAGAGTGCGGTGTTTGGTGCCGTTGTCACAAATTATCAGTTAGGCACAAAAGGTGCTTTAACCCGTGTCGTATATCAGGCTGATGTTATCCAAAGATTACAAGAAAGTAAGAGATTACAACGAGTGGCTCGAGTACCCGGCAGTTGGCATGATTTTTAGCTCAGGAAAGGCGCATGTATACAGAAAATGGATTTTCCCTAATTGAAGTGTCGATCGCTTCACTACTCATAATGTTCGGCGTCACTGGTTATGTCACCTTGCAAAGTGAATATGTAGTCGCAGACGCAAAAATTAATTTACACACTGTGGCCCTACATCTTGCCCAAGAAAAATTCACCGATTTAGTCTATTTTCAGCAATTAAATCATATAGAAGGGAGTACATCATATCAGAATATAGCCACTAACTTGGGAGGTACTATTTTAGCAGGAGAGCGTAACGTGATTTTGTCTTCAGAGTTGAATCTACAAACATATGATACTCAATGGGAAGTTGAAAACGTGTATTATGTCGATACAACCTTTAATGGTATTGCTGACAGTTGGGTGCGAGACGGAGAGCCTTTTTCCCCAGTGGGTTTGCCTTTACATGCCGATCTCAAACGTGTTCATATTGTGGTAAGGTGGTCAAATGTTAGTGGGGACAGCAAAAAAATTGAAATGTTTGGAAACATTGCCCCTATTTTACAAAGTCAAAGCTTTCAAGCTAAGTATCGTTTATTAAATACTCTAGCAGTGCCTTAGTGGACGAAATTAATTATTTATCAAACTTTTAATAGCTTTAAACAGGGCAGATTCAACTCTGAAGTGCATAACCCCTAAGCAGCCATAGCCACCATGTGTTCAGCCATTAATTTGGCTGGCGTTTTATAATTTAGTCTTTTCTCGGCCTATCATTGAGATTGACTATTACATCCCAAACGGCTTATTGCGATACCTTTTTACAGTCTGTGGATTTCGGCTAATATTGTTGTAATAGGCCATTTGTGTTTTCATTCAGCCCTCGTTACCACGAACAATAAGGGTCTGCAAAATACACATCATATTTTAAACTCTCAGCCATTTTCTCTTGGTAGGCAAATTCTTTATCATTATCTGCTGTGATCGTTAGCACCGCGCCTTTAAATGGCGCTAATAAAGCTATTGTGGCGGCTGTGTCTGTTTTTGCTAATTTATCATCTATACGTGTCGAAAAGGTAAAGCTCGTTTCCCGCTTTACAATCGTGACCAGTGCGCCACTGTGTCCTTTGCCAATAACGAGGTCAATTTCCCAATCACCCACTCTACTTTTCTCATCAACTACGTGTGGCCGCACATCGATACTGATAATGTTATTGATAAACCCTCTGCCGACTTGTTTATCCTTACTACGTGATGGATGAGCTCTACTTTTTCTTCGTAAATGTTTGAATAAGTTGCTACCACATCGCTTGTCAGACTGAATGTGCTGATAAATGGTGTCTAGATAATATCAATACTCTGGTCTTCCCTAAGCCACCCAGATATCTGCTCTGGGCTCCATTTCCCAGTAAGTTTTAATTCAATTAACGCAATGAGTGATGTTTTACTTAAAGGATAAATCTGGCATCGTTGTTCACAGGTCAGTAGTTTAAATGTTTTCATTGTTACATCTCTTGCTGGAGAAAAAGCGATTAGCATATATTCAGCTGACTGCTTTTTCTACCCGTTCAAGTTATGCACTTATTATTTGCATCCAAGAAATTTAAGTTAAGGTTAATGCCAAAAAAATATTTTCTCAGGTTTGTGGTCCGTTCAATGACTGATAGAAAGGTTTATCAACTTCAAAGTCAACAGATTGTCCGGCTTATTTCGGAGGGAATCTAAGACCCAAAATAATATTGGCCTGTGACTACCAAACAATTTTGGGTCAGTAATGAAGGTTTAACCCACTGAATTTTTTTAAAGCGTATCCAACCAGTAAACATCACTCTGTCTCCTAAGCGATACTCCTGATCAATTTTACCAAAGCGAACTTTTGCAGACAACTCTCCCCCCAATCAAAACTATTTTGTACACGAGTATAAGCAATGTTGATGGGCATATCGTGGGTGCCAGAACCTACCTGCATGGTATAGCGGTGTTTTTCAAGTAAGTTGTCGCCTAAAGTTAAGATTTATGACGCCTTGTTTTGTTTAAGTTCAGATTTATATCTTTCTGGATTTAAATACACTTCCGTTATGGGATCCCAATTTCTGATTTTGCCACTCCATCGATTAGGATGCTTAGATTTTGCGGTGTTATAGACCGATTTCCTTTGCTTTAATATTGCGCTATCTAGACTGTTGTGACGTTGTTCTGGTGTCACAAATTTAATCCCACTGTGTAGATGTTCATAGTTGCACCACTGGACAAACTGCTGCTCTCAGTTACGGGCACTTTCTAATTCGTTAAACGGCTTTTTTGGATATTGGAAGTTATATTTGAGGGTTCTAAATATTGACTCCGAATAGGGGGTGTCGTTACTGACAGAAGGGCGACTAAATGATGGTATAACACCTAGTTGTTGTAATGTTGCGAGCATCGTTGCCCCCTTCATTGGACTGCCATTGTCTGAGCATAATGTGACTTGCTCGGGCTTAACGCGTTCACGCAGACATATATCCAACATTAAATCTGCCGCTAGTGCGCTTAATTCTTCACTATGAACTTGCCATCCCACCACCTTGTGGCTGTATATGTATAGCACCAAATGCAGATAAACAAATATGCCTCGCACATTTGTGGGGAGATAGGTAATGTCCTAGGTGTATATCTAATTGGGTGCGTTTGGTGTCAGGGCTTTGGGCTTAGTTATCGTTCTATTCGGTTTGCTTTTGTCTCTATGAGCCAGTTGATTATGAGTATTCATAACCCGATAAAAGGTTGATTCAGAGCCCATATAAGTGCCTTCATCTGTGAGCTTTGGTACCCTTTTACTTGGAGGTAGATGTGCAAACTTAGGGGAATTAACCGTTTTAATAATACGCTGACGTTCAAGCTCACTCAGCTTGTTAGCTGGCGTGTGTTGTACCTCAATCCGGCCGTCTTGCGTATTGTCTGCTTGCTCCCAGCGTTGTAATGTTTTGGCGCTGAGTCCAATCAGCTCGCAGACTTTTGATTGCCTAGCGCCACATTCCTGTGCTTGAGATACAAGCTTTATGATGTGGGTCCGTTCTTCACTCGTTACGAGTTGTCCTCGTCGGTTCCCCAGATTTCGCGCATTTTTTTTGGAGTACCAATAATGCTGCCGTCTCTGCCAGTGCTTTGTCCTTTCGATTAAGCTCTTTTTTAAGGGACTTGTTCTCAGTTTTTAGCGTTTTTACTTCCGCTTTATTTTGAAATGAATTGTCCTGAACAGGGCTTTCAACAAAATCTAACTTCCATTGCTCAATGTGATGAGGATATAACCCCTTTTTTACGACACAACGTGCTAACAGCATCAGTATCCAGCGAGCTACAAGCAATAATCATATTAAGTCTGTCTTGTAGGCTACAATCTTGGGCCGTTTTTCTTTGTTCATACTGCCTTATCACTCCCAGAATTTATTGCAAATGATGGGTCTACTGACCACTTCACCCACTTTTGCAATGTTGAATAACCAACACCTAAAGTATCAGCTATTTCTTTAACACTGACATCATTATGTCGATTAAGAGTTTTCTCAACAGCTTGTATTTTAAATGATTGAGCAAATCGTTTACCCATTAATATTACCTCTGAATTATTAAAAATTAGAGGGGCGACAACTAGCCTGACACAGGGGGATAGGGAAGCTGCTGAAAGCGAGGAACACGCAATGTATATCCTTCCTTGTCAATCGAGCCGGCAGGCAAACTCACGCCTATTCCAAATTACCAGATGGTGTTCATTGAGGAGTCGGTATCGTAGGGTCCATTGACGGATACATCACCAATGTCACTTGAATTAATCGTAAAATTCATAGCCCGATATAATGCTTATATGATTGATGCTTTGTTAGATAAGAGGCTGGAATCATCACCTGTATATTGCTCTGGAAATTATAGCTAGCTACGATTGTACGTACTTCATGAGTAATGTTAGCAGCTACCACTAGGATGTTTTTTCTGTTCGGGCCTCAGTGCAGGGTGAAAAAATACTTCAACATAGAAATTTTTCTGGTGCCATCTCCATCATCACCGATTTCTGCCTTTAAAAATCGATATTGTAATCGCTAACGACTGAGTTTACCTAAGTTCGATTTAGCGTCCTGCAATAAAATATACTCTATTTTAGCTGCGGATAAATATTCTATGCTTAAATCCAACAAAGTCGAAGGCACCCTTTGTGAAATACTTTGGGCAGATAACAGCGACAGGCAGTCCAAATACTAGCATGTTAATAAGTCTTTTCATTTTTAGTGCCGTTTTAGTTTGCACAGTATTACACTTCTGATTTTAACTTGAGATGGCTTAGCCACCGTTGTAGTAACACCGAAAGATCACTCATATTAATCGGTTTACTTAAATAATCATCCATTCCTGAGGCCAGATATTTCTCCCTATCTCCCTCCATTGTATTAGCTGTTAAGGCAATAATTGGCACATGGGTATCAAATTTGGAACTCGATTCTAAATTACGTATTACCGACGTCGCTTCAATGCCTCCCATTTTAGGCATTTGAATATCCATAAATATTAGGTCTATTTTGTTTTTTCTGAATTGATCTACTGCAAGCATTCCGTTATCCACAATAATTGATTTGCAAGTAAATACACCCAATATCTCTTGAATGACAAACTGATTAATTAAATTGTCTTCAGCAACCAATATACAGGCATCATATTTTTGTTCTTTATCTTCAGACACCTTATCAGCGTCCGACTGTTGCTCTGATGACGTTTCATGGCCATTGAAATATGGTTGAACTTTTTTAGTCGATATTTGCAGAGGTAGGCGAAACCAGAATCGAGATCCTTTGCCTTCCTCACTTTCAACCCCGATTTCTCCTCCCATCAATTCAACCAATTTCTGGGATATAGTTAATCCTAATCCAGAACCGCCAAACCGACGTGTGGTAGAAGTATCCGCCTGAGAAAAATTATCAAATATCGATTTTTGTTTTGAAGGAGCAATACCTATACCCGTATCGCTTACTTCCACTAATAAGGTTACTGTTGTCGTACTTTTATTCTCCACTGAAACATCTACATTGATCTTACCCGAATCGGTAAATTTGATAGCATTCCCGATCAAATTTATCAATATTTGTCTAATTCGCCCCTCGTCTGCTTTCACACTAGAAGGTACATCTTCAGCGATATGATAAATTAATTCTAAGCCTTTTTTTTCTGCACTTTCTAATAATAAATCTTTGGATAAATACAAACAATTAGTGAAAGAAACATCAATTAGCTCAATATTTAATGCCCCTGATTCTATTTTAGAAAAATCCAGAATATCATTAATAATTACCAGTAACGAATGGGTTGACACATTAATTGTTTCTGCGAACTGGCGCTGTTTAGCGTTTAGAACGGTTCGAAGTAATAGCGTTGTCATGCCTAATACACCGTTCATCGGGGTACGTATTTCATGACTCATATTGGCTAGGAAATCTGATTTTGACTTTGTTGCAGCTTCAGCAGTGTTCTTGGCTAATTTTAGCTCTTGCAGCGTAACGTCTAGTTTTTCATCACGACCTTGAATTTGTTCCAACATATTGTTGAAGCCATCGCTCAAAATACCCAACTCATTATTTGCAACCCTTTCTACACGGTGAGAGTAATCACCGCAAGTAGACACATTTTTCATCGCTTCGGATAAATTATCTATTGGATCACTGATTAATTTTTGTAAATATTTTGACATGAAATAAATCAAGATGAATACAAGGAATAAAAATACTATTGCAATCCCCCCTTTTTTTAAAACACTTTTATTCAAAGGGGTTAAGTCTATTTGAATATTCATAACTCCCAGCACTTGGTCTTCGATAATAATTGGACTGCTTACAGCAAGATAGTCCTTTAGTAATTCTTTAGTGCTTTGCTTGTTTTCCACTATAGATTGTACCTTGTCGCTCATTACTATTTTATCTTGGTTGGTATTTGGCACTAGAGTGAAGTTTTTATTAACAGTTGGGTTCGAATAATGGGCAAATAACGTCATATCGTTGAGGTAAATTTGTGCTGAAATTACTTTAGGATCGACAGCTAAGGCCAGTAGTACTTCCTGTGCGGCATCTTTATCGTTAAACATAACCGCAGCAGTACTATTGATAGAAAATACATTAACCAAGGTAGTACTGGACTCAAGCAACGATTCACGCTTTGATATATATTCACCTACTAAGAACGTAACAGACGTAGCGATCAGCAGCATGGCACTGGTCAATAAGGTTAGAGCAAGTATTTTTTGTTTTATGGGCAGATTTTTTAGGAAATTAATCACTATTGGACAGACCTTATACTTTGTAAATATAGGTTAAATTTAATAATTTAGAACTTACCTTTATTTTATTTTACTTTAGCCCACCAACTCCAAATTAATATGCACACGTATATTTGACCTCTCCCGGCCTAGCTTAATCATTCCTCTTTTTTTGAGAAAACCTCTAACATCGCTGATAGTTAAAAATAGTTACTCCAAAATTTTTTAGACAACAGATTCAAATTTTTTAACTGCTCTAAAATAAGATGTTGCATGTATTGACGTTGGATAAATTTTTTAGGAATACACATTGGCGGCCGAATCCGGACGCTTTCTTTGAATTGACCAAGAATTGTAACGACTTCTCGTCTGAGCCTTCAAAAACACACAGTAGCGTAATGTGGGTGTGAAATACAACTTTTCCATTTAATAAAAGGGGAAAAACTGTACAGAAATGCAGCCTTTATCTAATGCTCTTGATATTAATCTATGCTGGCATGAGATGCTCTAAATGTGAGTGCCAGAAATAGGATGGCGGCTAGGCTAAATCTGGCAACCTTAATTAATTTACAAACATCTTTTTATATATAAAAATTCATTAATCAAGACTGCCCATCTATAAATTTTAATATCTTAGATTGTGAACTTAAATTAATTCACAATTTGAGGCTAGAATATGTATAGAATAACGGCTTCTTCTAACTAAAGATAATTTCATATCCTGTTGTCTGCTCTACTGTGTAACTCTATACTTCATAAAATATTTCATTTCTAACGGCATGCGATAAAAGTGTTTAGCTGGTTTTTTACTGTTGTTTGTGAATCATATGCACGATTGTTTCGTTTATTTATGTAAAACATTCAAAGTCGAATTTTAGCGTGCTGGCAATAAATGGTGCCTAGCAAATGAAAAGCAGTAGCGATGCCTTTGGAGAATCAATTCATCTCAGGAAACCAATTTTTATTTTTTAAACACTCATTATCAGAATTTTTTCTATCCTAGATGAATGCTCTGAATCAGTGGCGATAATGGGTGAATAAACTATTACAGGCTAAACTTGTTACGTTTACTGCACTTGCTGAATGAGAGCAGAATATGGGGAAAGGTAAACCTTGGTCGCAGAATTATGTTGGCAATGGTTTTAAGCACGTCTAGTTGATATGCGACTATTGCTCCATCGCCTGACAATAACGCATTTTGATTATCTTCTGACAAAACCTTGTTACCTATAATGTAATTGTCAACCCCTCGGCTGCGGCAAAAATTTCTAAGTCTGCGCCACCAATTTCAATTATCTCTTGGCATTGACTCTCAATTTCGGCAATTTCATTATCTGATCGAGCGTGATCATGGCTATATAATGCCATGCGTTTTGTTCGACTATCAATGGCCAGTTGAACTGCTTCTTCTGCTACTGAGTGTCCCCAACCTGACTTTGCGGGCATATCTGCATTCATGTATTGTGCATCATGAATAATCAAATCTGCATCACAGCTAAACTCAACCCAGTCTACAAAGTCAGTGTTTTTTTTGTGCGGTGGATATAGCTCGTTGTCAGTGATGTAAGCAACCTTTTTGCCATCGGCTTCTATGCAAAACGAGCTACCGCTTCCAGGGTGATTCGTAGCTAAACGACTGATTTTAGCTTCACCAATTTTCCATTGTGAGACCTCTTTTGGCTGAGGTATAATCTGAATGTTTGATGGCAATGTTTTGTAATCTACCGGGAAGTAGCTGCCACTCATTTGTTCTAGAATGGCATGGTCTGCATCGATAGTTATCTGGCCTGGTGTAATAAATATTTTACGTTGGGGTTGATAAATGGGCGCAAAAAAAGGAAAACCTTGGATATGATCCCAGTGATTGTGAGTGAGTAACAAATGAATATCGTTATTTTGTTTAATCAGCTTTTGACCAAGATTTTTAATGCCTGTGCCCGCGTCTAAAATAATATCAGTGCCGTCGTCTAAACAAACATGCACACAAGCAGTATTACCACCGTATTTGATAAAATCAGGGCCAGGAGCGGGGCAGGAACCACGAACACCGTAGAAGGTCACTTGCATTTATGGTCTCATTGATAAGAGGTTTGAGTCCTTGTTATAAATGTTACCACTAAAGCTAAAATGGTTTAAGTATAAACTTATTAGTAAAGGTATATAAGTTTTTAAAACTATGTTTTATATAATGAAAAAGCGAATTGAAGGCGACTTTTTAAGGTAATAAGTGACTTATAAATTACCCACAAACTCAGCCAATTGATCGACCTCAATTAATTGCTTTTCACCACTACGACGATTTTTCACTTCTACTTTATTTTCGTCAAGGTTACGTTCACCAATCACTATGGTGTGAGGTATGCCAACAAGCTCCATATCATTGAACATGACGCCAGGGCGTTCTTTTCTGTCATCAAATAATACTTCAACACCGGCTTCAGTTAATTGTGTATACAAAGACTCGGCAGTGTCTTTAATACGTTGTGACTTATGCATATTCATCGGAACAATAGCCACTCTAAAAGGTGCAATGGCGTCAGGCCAGATGATCCCATATTTATCATGATTTTGCTCAATTGCTGCAGCTACTATGCGTGATACACCTATGCCGTAACAACCCATGCTGAGTATTTTATGTTTGCCGTTTTCGTCCAGCACACCACAGTTCATCGCTTTAGAATATTTATTACCTAGCTGGAAAATGTGGCCTACTTCGATTCCCCGCTTTACCTCTAACGTGCCTTTTCCGTCAGGCGATGCATCACCTGCTATCACATTACGAATATCTGCAACTTCAAACTCAGCTGTGTCTTTTGTCCAGTTAACGCCTGTATAATGAAAGTCAGTCTCGTTAGCACCACAAACAAAGTCTGCTAAATGAGCGGCGCTGGCATCCACTATCACTGGAATGTTGATACCAACTGGTCCAATTGAGCCGATGGTACAGTTTAGTGTATCTTCTATTTGTTGTTCACTCGCCATGGTAAGTGGAGCAAATATGCCTGATAGCTTTTCTGCTTTGACTTCGTTAAGTTGGTGATCACCACGCAACACGAGTGCCACTAGCCCTTGTTTGCCTTTTTCGTCTGGCTCAGCTAACACAATCAGTGTTTTAACCGATTGCTTAGCTGGCACATTTAAAAATACTGAAACAGCCTCGATAGTCTTTTGTCCTGGAGTGGCAACTTTTTGTAAGTTTTGAATACCTTTTGGGCATTCCCCCGTTGGCACTAAAGCACTAGCCATTTCAATGTTTGCAGCATAATCAGAGCCATTACTAAAGGCTATATCATCTTCGCCTGATCCCGCTAATACATGAAATTCATGAGACGCACTGCCCCCAATTGAACCATTGTCGGCGATTACCGCACGGTAATCTAATCCAATACGCTCAAAAATGTTGCAGTAGGCTTGATACATGTTTTGATAGGTTGTTTCTAAGCAGCTCTGCTCAAGGTGAAATGAATAGGCGTCTTTCATGGTGAATTCTCGGCTACGCATAATGCCAAATCTTGGGCGAATTTCGTCTCTGAACTTCGTTTGCACTTGATACAGGTTAAGCGGCAATTGCTTGTAGCTGTTGACTTCGTTTTTGACTAATGAGGTAATCACTTCTTCATGAGTTGGTCCTAATACAAAGTCACGTGAGTGTCTGTCTTTTATTCGCAATAATTCAGGTCCGTACTCTTCCCAGCGGCCTGATTCTTGCCATAGATCAGCAGGTTGAACCACAGGCATTAATATTTCTATCGATCCCGCTTTGTTCATTTCATCACGCACTATATCGGCTACTTTATTGAGCACGCGTAAGCCTGAGGGTAACCAAGTATACAAGCCCGCAGCTAATTTTCTAACCATACCTGCACGTAACATTAACTGATGGCTAATGACTTCTGCGTCGGCTGGGGTTTCTTTTTGCGTGGATAATAAATATTGGCTAGTGCGCATGAACGATAAAGTCTCTGGTTTTGAAGTAAAAATCGGCACCTATTCTAACAGTAATCTTGGTTAAAGCCATTAGTTGTGTATGTGACGGAGTTAAATTATTTGGATTGTTAGCACCACATTTTGCTGATTAATCACTTGCCATTGAATGTTGAGATCGAACAAGGTCATGCCATAGGTTTTATCTGGGTGCGCATTTGTGTGGTAGGCAGGGCGAGGATCTTGGCTGAGTACTTCTCGAATAAGTGATCCTAGTGCTGGATAACGCGGTTCAAGTTTATTTAATTGTCCATGGGCTTGTTCGGTAAAATTGACAGCCATCATTGCAGGACTATTCTGCGCCATGCCGGCAGACGCCAGTGGAATACTATCAGCGTAAGGTATATAAGGTTTGATATCTACAATAGGTGTGCCGTCTAATAAATCTACACCTTTTACGGTGAGGGTAAGTTGCTTATCTCGATAACACACTGCCACAAACTCAACCACAGACATGCCAATACCGTTGGGCCGGAAAGTACTGCGGGTGGCAAACACCCCTAGCTTCTGATTACCTCCTAAGCGCGGAGGGCGTACTAAGGGAGAATGGCCTTTATCAGCCGTTTGGTGAAAATGAAACAGTAGCCATAGATGACTAAATTGTTCAATGCCTCGCAGATAATTGGGATCGTTAAACTCCTCTAAAAAGATGATTTTTCCTTGTGCACTTTTGGCTAAACCGGGTTGACGAGGAATGGCAAACTTTTCTTTATAAGGCGTATGGATTTTGCCAATAGGTTGGATATTTATGATCATAAACGAATAGTGTGTTGTGACTTAATAAGATTGAGTGTTTTCATGGTTGCTGAAACTAACCGTTTATTCAATAGATATAACCTAACTAAAACTGGCATAAGGGTTGTTGCACGGCTTAATAGCATTCTGTTATGTCATTGGATACCATGCGTTACTTTTATTTTTATGGTTACCCAATAGTGTTTGAAATAAAAATTGCTAATAAAGATTTGTTGTCCCATTTGTATTTAAGTGACTTGATTTACCAACATGGCTTAAGCGATTTCACTTTGACTGGTGACACTTTACGTACCCATAAAATGTTAGGGGGGGCAAAACCAGATATCTCTGGGCCCATTTTATCTCCTGCTAAGTCAAACCTCTGTAAATTAGTTATTTTTACAGAGGGCCTAAATTTGCAGCAATTAACGCAAGTGATCCAATCATTAGTTAACGTCTTAAGCTTAGTGTTTTATCGTGTGATTACAGTTGAAGGTGTCAGTGGCTTTGCTGTTTGTGCTCAGGTTGCCTTGAAGACCCAAGATAACATAAATAAACAATTAGAAGATGTGGCTAAGCGTTTTAGTGTTGAATTATGTTTAGTTGAAAAAACCCCTTCTTTAAAAGAACCGGGATTGTTATTGATGGATATGGACAGCACTGTCATCGCCGTTGAATGCATTGATGAACTTGCTGAACTTGCTGGTGTTGGTGAACAAGTGTCGGCAGTGACTATACTTGCCATGCAAGGAAAATTGGACTTTGTACAAAGCTTACGGACCCGAGTTGCTTGTTTAGCCGATGCGGATGAATCGATTTTACAACAAGTGCGAGATGCTTTACCACTTATGCCCGGTGTGGCGAATTTAGTTAAGCTATTAAAATCTTACGGTTGGAAAGTAGCGATTGCTTCAGGTGGTTTTAGTTACTTTGCTGATCACCTGCAAGACCAGCTCGAACTTGATGCTGCCGTTGCGAATGATTTGGCGATACAGAACAAAAAACTGACGGGCAAAGTGCAAGGCAATATTGTGGATGCCAATGTCAAAGCGCAAACCCTTAAAAACCTAGCCAAAAAATGGTCTATTTCGCCTAATCAAACTATCGCTATGGGCGATGGGGCTAATGACTTGCTCATGATGAACTCAGCAGCTTTAGGCGTAGCATTACATGCAAAACCTATAGTACGTCAACAAGCAGACATTGCGATTCGCCATAGTGATTTAGACACTTTGCTATGGGTGTTGGAAGCGGGGCAGACTTAACTCAAGATACTACTTGCGATTATTCGGTGTGTTTAAGGTATTGCCCTTGACCATATAGATGACGTCTTTCATCAGGCTTTAAGCAATTGCTAAATCTCTACTTGTTTTATTTTATGGGGCGGTGGGGACGGCACTTTCAACAAACTCAATACGTCTTAATACCTCCTCAGTCACTTCAACAATATCGCCCATTGCCGATACATTCCATGGTCGTTCTTCCAATAACTTGGTTTTGTGCACAGCGAAAACGCTCACGAAGTTGAGCTCTGATTGTATGGTCTCAAAGTTGGGTCTGCCGGTGCTTGCCAGCAAACAGCTTTACAGCAATAAATTGTTCATTTTGTAAAGCTTGAGCAATTAATTCTTTGCTGGGATTAAAGGCAATAAATAATTCGCGAATTTTGGGCGATTATTAGGCTTGGATTCAAATAATAAGTGTATAACTAGGACAGGTAGAAAAAGCATTCAGCTGAATATATGCTAATCGCTTTTTCTCCGGCAAGAGATGCAACAATGAAAACATATAAACAACTGACCTATGAACAACGATGCCAGATTTATGCCTTGAGTAAAACAGGTATAAGCCAAATAAAATAGCCAAGCAACCCAACGTTAGCCAATCAACCATTAGCATGGAGTTTTCCCTGGAATACAGGCAAACGTGGCTATTGTTTTAATTAAGCTCAAACATCGACAGACACATTTTTAACCACATAAGGTAAATATGACAACTCGAACTTTTAAGTGACAGATTGAAATTGTGGAAGACTCAGGGTGATTTTGGCTTGGAAATTTTAGCTTTAGGTTTGACTTCTGCTGATTTGTTTTATGTTATTTTCGACTATTGCTGTTTTTTTATATATCACTCAAAAATTATTTTCAGTTTTAGTGACCACTTCATAAACACCGAGGGTGTATTCGCCAAAAATACTGATTTGGCATTCAAAGGTTTCAGTGGCAATCTCATCTAAAACGTGTATTTGCCTTGATGTTCATACAGCCTAAAGTTGCTTTCTACTAAACTGGGTAAGTCTATTAAACGGATACAAGGACGAGCTAGGCGTATCAATTCCATTTTCAACAAAAAACGTTTTTGCTTTAAAATTGCTGAAGCAACCTGATTCAATACCTTATTAAATTCAGGCTCGTTGATCATAGGCTTAAGTTCTTCAATGATGTCGTGGTATTCTTCTGAATATTGGTTCATGAATTCAGAGCAAATTCATCGTTAATATTATGGGGCTTAGCAAGTGATGTAACAGTTATTGACAATATCCTTAAAACTATGAATTTTAGGATATGTTGCCCTGATATACTTCAATCGCATAGTGAATATCAATTCAAAACAATAAAAGATAATTATCAATATGGCTAAACGCAAAACTGCTTATGTATGCTCTGATTGTGGAGCTGAATATCCTCGTTGGCAAGGACAATGTAACGACTGCAACACATGGAATTCTATCACTGAATTTGTTGTGTCTTCGACTAGCAATTCAAGTGGTCGAAATACAGGTGGTTATTCAGGCCAAACTCAAGCCAAGGTTGAGTCTTTAGCTAACATTGATTTACAAGCATTACCTCGATTTGAATCTGGTTACAAAGAGCTTGATAGGGTCTTAGGCGGAGGGATCGTGCCGGGGTCGGCCATATTAATAGGCGGCTCACCTGGCGCGGGTAAAAGTACCATGTTGCTGCAAGTTATGTGTCAAATGGCGAACAATAAAAACGCGCTATATGTAACGGGTGAGGAGTCATTGCAACAAGTTGCAATGCGGGCCCAGCGACTTGGACTACCTAATGACAAATTAAAATTACTAGCCGAGACCAATATAGAAGTGATTTGTGAACTCGCTTTACAGCACAAACCAGAATTGATGGTGATTGATTCTATTCAGGTTATGCAGGTGCCTGATGTTCAGTCAGCTCCCGGGAGTGTCTCACAAGTGCGCGAAAGCGCCGCCTATTTAACTAGGTTTGCTAAACAGCATCATATCGCTATGTTTTTAGTTGGCCATGTAACTAAAGATGGCAGTTTGGCAGGTCCCAAAGTGTTAGAGCATTGTATTGATTGTTCAATGATGCTTGAAGGTGAGAGCGATAGCAGATATCGCACATTAAGGAGCCAAAAAAACCGCTTTGGTGCTGTGAATGAGCTAGGTGTTTTTGCCATGACCGAAAAAGGCTTAAGAGAAGTAAGTAACCCCTCAGCCATTTTTCTGAGTCGTGACGACCAGCAATCACCTGGTAGCATAGTCATGGTGGTGTGGGAGGGTACTCGCCCATTGTTAGTGGAAATTCAGGCTTTAGTAGATTATTCACAAATGGCCAATCCAAGACGGGTAGCAGTCGGGCTGGATCAAAACCGATTGGCCATGTTACTAGCTGTATTACACCGACATGGCAATGTTCAAATGAACGATCAAGATGTGTTTGCAAATGTCGTTGGCGGGGTAAAAGTGAATGAAACCAGCGCTGATTTGGCGTTGTTGTTGTCCATAGTTTCGAGCTTTCAAAATAAGGTGTTAGATAAAGAGTTAATTGCCTTTGGTGAGGTAGGCTTGTCAGGGGAGATAAGACCTGTCCCTAATGGTTCAGAACGAATCAGTGAAGCCGCTAAACATGGTTTTAAACGGGCAATAGTGCCTAAAGCCAATGTGCCCAAACAACGTGTTCCTGGTATCGAGATTATAGGTGTCTCAAGGTTGTCAGAGGCGCTCGAGTCAATCTGATTTAGCTGAGACTGAATGTTTTAGTGATAATAAATACTGTAATTAAGTTTATTAGACCGGCAGCATAAATGGTATTTACTAATGGTTTTCAACCGCTTCTTTTAGAATTTTTATACAAATTATGTAAGGGTGTTTGGAGTTTTTGTTTGTAGCAATCATTGTTTTATATCGACACATCATTGCACAGTGGTGAGGAGTTGCTTAATCAATCTCAAATAAATCAGATAAAAAGTTGACTGCCAAATATCAGAATCATTAGCGAATACTTTATTAGTAAAAACGTAGGCAAAGAGTTTTTGATTAGAACTAAAACATCGAATAAGTAGAGGCATGTGGCAATTATGCAAACCTACATATTGCTAATGAAATATATCCGTCTTTCACGACATTTTAAAATTGAGTTAATATGTCGCTCACTTACCATTAAAAATCAGGCAACTGCTATAAAAGTGATGTAAGCGGTATCAATATTGAAATTGCCTGAGGTTTTGTTTAGTAAAAGGGCGCTAAAAACGCCCTGTAATGTTATTTACTAATCTTCTTATATTTTAATCTATGAGGCTCAACCACATCTGTTCCATAAGTGGCTTTCAACCATGCTGCATACTCGGTGTAATTGCCTTCATGAAAGATGATTTTACCTTCGTCGCGATAATCCATGATGTGGGTGGCTATTCTGTCTAAGAACCACCTGTCATGAGAAATTACCATGGCGCATCCTGGGAACTCCAAAATGGCATTTTCTAGGGCGCGTAACGTTTCAACATCCAAGTCATTGGTGGGCTCATCTAAAAGCAATACGTTGCCGCCGGCTTTTAACAATTTAGCTAAATGCACACGGTTACGTTCACCACCCGACAAGTTTTTCATAAATTTTTGTTGATCTGAGCCTTTAAAATTAAACCGTCCACAGTATGCGCGGCTGTTTAGTTCAAAGTTTCCAATGCGGATAATATCTGAATCATCAGAGATTTCTTTATAAACCGTATTATCACCGTTGGTTTGATCGCGGAACTGATCGACGCTGGCTAATTGTACTGATACACCTACATCAATTTTACCGGCATCGGGTTGTTCGTCGCCGCTGAGCATTTTGAATAAAGTTGATTTACCGGCTCCGTTAGGGCCGACTATTCCTACAATGGCTCCTTTGGGTATTTTGAACGTGAGGTCGTCAATTAATACTCGGTCACCATAGGATTTTTTGAGGCCAGTCACTTCAATCACCTTATCACCTAAACGTTCACCGGGTGGGATAAATAACTCATTGGTTTCATTACGTTTTTGGTAATCACCTGTATTGAGTTCTTCAAACCTAGCCATGCGTGCTTTACTTTTTGATTGGCGACCTTTTGCGTTTGAACGTACCCACTCTAGTTCAGTTTTAATAGATTTTTGTCTGGCGCTTTCGGTTTTTTCTTCTTGCTGTAATCGTGCGTCTTTTTGTTCTAACCAAGATGAATAGTTGCCTTCCCAAGGAATACCTTGACCACGGTCAAGCTCTAATATCCAGCCCGCTACGTTATCGAGGAAATATCTATCATGGGTAATAGCGACCACTGTGCCTTCATAGTCATGTAAGAAACGTTCCAACCAAGCCACTGACTCTGCATCTAAGTGGTTAGTCGGTTCGTCGAGTAATAACATTTCAGGTTTTTCGAGTAGCAACTTACACAAAGCAACGCGGCGGCGTTCCCCCCCTGAAAGTTTGCTAACGTCGGCATCCCAAGGTGGAAGACGTAAAGCATCAGCTGCGCGTTCTAAGGTGTTTTCGAGATTATGACCATCTTTACTTTGGATAATAGCTTCTAGCTCACCTTGCTCTTTTGCTAAGGCATCAAAGTCAGCGTTTTCTTCAGCATAGGCGGCATATACTTCATCAATACGTTTAAGAGCATGTGCTACATCAGCCACTGCTTCCTCTATGTTACCACGCACATCTTTGCTTTCGTCTAGTTGAGGTTCTTGGGGTAAATAGCCAATTTTTAATCCAGTTTGGGGAATAGCCTCACCTTCAATGTCAGTATCTATACCAGCCATAATTTTCAGTAACGTGGACTTACCTGAGCCGTTAAGACCTAATACGCCTATTTTTGCACCGGGGAAAAAGCTAAGGGAAATATTCTTTAAGATATGTTTGCCGGGTGGAACCACTTTACCGACACGAAGCATGCTGTAAACGTATTGAGCCATAACTGTCTTTATTGAGTTAATTTGCCAATAGTGTAATTCAGAGCAAGGGCAGGGTAAAAGGTATTGTGTTTTTTTAGTGTCGATTTTATGAATAATTGATGTGATTTATCGCGTCTATCGTAGTATTTTATGCTCTTTGGCTGTTTACAAGGTAAAATATGCAAAGCTTTAATTGGGGCGTCATAGGTCCTGGAAATATTGCTAATACATTTGCAAAAGCAATTACGACGTCTAAAAAAGGTAAAGTTTTGGCAGTCGCCAGCCGTTCAATAGAACGAGCTGTCGATTTTGCCAACACTTACCAAATCGAAAAAACATACTCAGATTATGAGCAAATGATAGCCGATCCCGAAATCGACATAATTTATATTGCCACTCCTCACAACTTTCACTACCAACAAGCAAAAATGTGCCTGGAAGCTGGGAAACACGTATTAGTCGAGAAACCTTGCACAGTGAATGCTAAGCAAATGCAAGCGTTAGTCGAGCTTGCCCAAAGCAAAAACTTACTTTTACAGGAGGCTCTGTGGAGCCGTTTTATGCCTTGTTTATCAAAACTAAGGCAACTGTTAAACGATGGTATAATAGGCGATATTCAATATATTCAGTCAGAGATTGGTTTTGCATTTCAAAATAGAGAAAAAAGTCGGTTGCTTAAGGCTGAGCTTGCTGGTGGCTCACTTCTGGATTTAGGCATATACAGTATTACTGTGAGTCAATTTTTTCTTCAAGAACACCCTGATAAAGTTGACGCTATGGGACAATTAACTGATCAAAATATTGACGGGCACGTATTAGCAAATATGCATTATCCTTCTGGACGTTATGCGCAATTTACGTGCTCTATGTTATCTCAAACAAGCAATACCATGAGAATAGTAGGAACAGAAGGATACGTAAAATTACCCGCATGTTTTTGGGACACTAATACCGCTTCAATCTATAGGGATGACAAGTTAATGCAAAATATTGATATTCCTCATCCGGTTAACGGATTTGAATATCAAATTGAAAAAAGTATGGCGTGTATTGAACAAAACATGCAGTGCAGTGATTTGATGTCACATCGTGACAGCATAGGCGTGCTTAATGTGATGGATGATATCCGCAAGCAAATTGGGGTGCACTTTCCGGCCTCGGTTGAGGCGCTGTAACTAACTGAGTGAATTGTGTGCAAAAAACGTTACAACTTTTGGTTGTTTCTCATACCACAATACCCCTATACAAATTGTTTAAAATAACTAAACTGTGCCCTGTTTATTTAGGGTGTGATTGCCCAAATCTTAATTACTGATTATGTTGAGGAAAAGTGATGCTAACACGTGATATGAATATTGCTGATTTTGACCCAGAATTGTTCCAAGCAATTCAAAATGAAAACCAACGTCAGGAGCATCACATTGAGCTGATAGCTTCTGAAAACTATTGCAGCCCACGTGTTTTAGAAGCTCAAGGTTCTCAATTAACCAATAAGTATGCAGAAGGTTATCCACACAAACGTTATTACGGAGGTTGTGAATATGTAGATATTGCGGAAGATTTAGCCATTGAACGGGCAAAACAATTGTTTGGTTGCGATTATGCCAATGTTCAGCCACATGCTGGTTCACAAGCTAACACTGCTGTGTTTATGGCATTGATAAATGCAGGTGATACAGTATTAGGTATGAGTTTAGCCCACGGTGGTCACTTGACTCATGGTTCACATGTTAATTTTTCAGGAAAAACCTATAACGCTGTGCAGTATGGCTTACACCCTGAAACGGGTGAAATTGATATGGCGCAAGTTAAAGCATTGGCGCTTGAACATAAACCTAAAATGATTATCGCTGGTTTCTCCGCTTACTCAGGCATAGTTGATTGGCAGAAGTTCCGCGAAATTGCTGATGAAGTAGGTGCCTATTTGTTAGTGGATATGGCTCACGTTGCTGGTTTAGTTGCTGCAGGTATATACCCTAGTCCCCTTCCACATGCCCATGTGGTAACTACGACTACCCATAAAACATTGGCTGGTCCTCGTGGCGGGTTGATTTTATCTGCTTGTGGTGATGAAGCTATTTACAAAAAACTGAATAGTTCAGTGTTTCCTGGTAATCAAGGTGGTCCACTGTGCCATGTGATTGCTGCTAAAGCCGTTGCTTTTAAAGAAGCATTAGAGCCAGAGTTTAAAGTTTATCAGCAGCAAGTCGTTCTTAATGCCAAAGTAATGGCCGCGGTGATACAAGAGCGTGGGCATAAAGTTGTTTCGGGTGGTACAGATAACCATTTATTCTTATTGGACTTAATTGGCAAAGAATACACAGGCAAAGATGCAGATGCTGCCTTAGGTAATGCTAATATCACTGTTAATAAAAACTCAGTGCCAAATGATCCGCGTTCACCTTTTGTCACCAGTGGATTACGTCTTGGCTCCCCAGCTATTACTCGTCGTGGTTTTAAAGAAGAGCAAGCTAAACAAGTGGCCAATTGGATTTGTGATGTATTGGATAATATTAATGATGAATCTGTGATTGAGCGTGTTAAGGGGGAAGTGGTTGCATTGTGTGAGCAGTTCCCTGTTTATGCCTAAAACATATACCCTTCATCCTTGAAATTGTGCGTTTGTTGGCTGCATTCATTCGCCCCATGAACTTAGTGAACTAAGTTCATGGGGTCTGTTCCATTTGCCGCCGTGCAATTTCAATGATTTTGGGGATAGATTGATATAAAAAAGCCGACAAAAGTCGGCTTTTTTATTGCTTTTTATTTCTTGTAGTATGACTGGCAGTGGAATTTTGTTAATTTAGTCTTATTCACTACCAAAATTTGAAACTATTTATGTTTTGCCCATTTTGTTCTGTACAAGAAACTAAAGTAATCGATTCCCGTTTGGTGGCTGATGGCAGCCAAGTGAGACGCAGAAGAGAGTGCACAGTATGTAAAGAACGTTTTACGACATTTGAGATGGCAGAATTGGTGATGCCTCGGATAGTCAAACGTGATGGTTCTCGTGAACCTTTTCATGAAGAGAAGTTACGGGCTGGTTTGCAGCGTGCGTTAGAAAAGCGCCCTGTCAGCACAGAACAAGTAGAGCAATGCATTAGTCGTCTGAAATCTTCGTTACGTGCCACAGGTGAACGGGAAGTCAGTAGTGAATTTCTCGGTAATTTGATTATGGATGCATTGAAAGAACTAGATAAAGTTGCTTATGTGCGTTTTGCGTCTGTGTATCGTTCGTTTGAAGATATTCGAGAATTTGGAGAAGAGATTGCGCGGTTGGGTGACTAAGTTCTGCTCAGGTGATTGTCTTTTTTTACTCTTTTTATTGATTGGTAACCCGTGACTCAATTTTCTAAAACAGATCATCAAATGATGGCCCGTGCTATTCAATTAGCTAAGCGCGGCGAATATACCACTGCTCCTAATCCTAATGTGGGTTGTGTTATCAGTGATGGCAAAGGTGTCATTCTTGGGGAAGGCTGGCATAAAAAGGCGGGAACGCCCCATGCAGAAGTACATGCTCTAGAACAAGTGGCTATTTCTTTAAAAGGCGCCCCAGCCAAAGGTGCTACTGCCTATGTGACGCTTGAGCCTTGCAACCATTATGGTAGAACGCCACCTTGCACAGATGCATTAGTCCGGGCAGGTGTTACTAGGGTTATAGCGGCTATGGTTGATCCTAATCCACTGGTATCTGGAAAAGGTTTAATCAAGCTACAAGACGCGGGGATCAAAACTGAGCATGGTCTGTTACAAGCTGGAGCTGAACAACTTAACCGTGGTTTTATAAAACGTATGCGCACTGGTAAACCTTGGGTAACAGTTAAACTGGCGGCAAGTTTAGATGGTAAAACAGCTTTAGCAAACGGTTTAAGTCAATGGATAACTGGTTCACTGGCAAGGCAGGATGTGCAAAGGCATCGTGCCAAGAGCTGTGCTATTTTATCGGGTTCTGGCACAGTAATAGCTGATAACCCTATGTTAAATGTGCGTTATTCTGAACTACACTTAGCTGATGATGTGTTAGCGCAAGGAGACTTACGTCAACCTTTGCGGGTCCTATTGGATGGGCGTAATCAGTTGCCGCCATCGTTAAGTTGCCTACAACCTATTGAAAACAATCTTGCGGGTAACATTTTGCTTGTTAACGGCAAACTCAATGAACACCCATTTGAACAACATGTGAGTCAATGGCAAGCGCCTTTTAACGGCAATAAGTTAGACTTAGAGAAGGTCGTTGCCAAGTTAGGTGAGATGCAGCTAAATAACATATGGGTTGAAGCGGGCGCGAAACTTGCGGGTGCGTTACTGCAAAATAAACTGATTGATGAATTGATTTTATATCAAGCGCCCAAATTAATAGGGGGCACAGGACAAAACCTGTTTGATACTATGACAATTGAAGTAATGGATGAGGTGGTAGGCCTCAATTGGGCTGATATTCGGCAAGTGGGTGATGATATAAAAATGACTGCACTTTTTAAACATTAAACCATTGTGATTGTCATTACCGTATTATCCTGACCATGAATCACGTTATTGAGAGATTGATGTTAAGTGACAAGGCAGACAGTTATTCAAGTGATGATGATAAAAAAGGTCTTAGTATGGCGTTTTTAGCAGAAAATGGCTATTTGAAGTAAAGTAGGGTTGCCCAGATATGTTGGCCTCAAGAACGAGAGTGATGCCCTCAATAAAATTTAAAAGAAGACAATAAACTATGCCATTAAATAACAGTGAAGAAATAATCGAAGATATCCGCCTAGGTAAAATGGTTATCTTAATGGACGATGAAGATAGGGAAAACGAAGGCGACCTCATTATGGCCGCTGAGCATGTTACCCCCGAAGCGATTAATTTTATGGTGACTCATGCTCGTGGATTAGTTTGCTTACCCATGACTGCACAGCGCTGCCAATCCCTTAATTTACCCTTGATGGTAGATGATAATAGCGCCCAGTTTTCAACTAATTTTACTGTGTCAATTGAAGCTGCAGAAGGTGTTACTACAGGGATTTCTGCTTCAGACAGAGCCAAAACTATTTTGGCAGCGGTAGCAAAAAACGCGCAACCCAGCAACATTGTGCAGCCGGGACATATTTTTCCTTTAATTGGTAAAGAGGGAGGGGTATTAAACCGTGCAGGGCATACTGAAGCGGGTATAGATTTGGCACGATTAGCCGGTTGTGAACCTGCATCGGTTATTGTTGAAATACTCAACGAAGACGGTAGCATGGCCAGACGCCCAGAGCTGGAGGTCTTCGCAGCCAAACATGATATGAAAATTGGCACTATTGCCGATTTAATCGAATATCGAAATTTGAATGAAACTACGATTCAACAAGTCGCTAAGTGTAAACTTCCTACTGAATACGGTGAATTTGACTTAATTACCTTCAAAGATGTGATTGATAACCAAGTACATTTTGCTATGTGTAAAGGTGAGATTAACAGCGACGTACCTGCTTTAGTGAGAGTTCACTTACTCAATAGCTTCAGTGATTTATTAGGTTCTCAGCGGGCTATTTCACGAAGCATGGGTTTGCCGCAAGCTATTAAATATATTGCTGATCATGGTGGTGTTTTAGTTTTGCTAGGCAAAGATGAAGACTTACTGACTCAGGTGAAACAGTTTGAAGCCGAAGATAATGGCGAGAAACCTGCTAATGCTCCATGGACGGGTTCATCTAGAACGGTTGGCATTGGAAGTCAAATCTTAGCCAGCTTAGGTGTTAAAAAAATGCGTTTGATGAGCAAACCCAAAAAGTACCATGCCTTGTCTGGCTATGGTTTGGAAGTGATTGAATACGTAGAAATCTAAGACTTAAATTTCACAATATTTCCCAGTACGGATGTGCTAAACTGCGCGCCGATTTTTCCAGTAAGGTTTATAGATGAATATTATTGAAGGTAACATTCGCGCAACAGGCAAAAAGTTTGCTCTTGTGGTCTCTCGTTTCAACGGATTTGTTGTTGAAAGCCTTGTTGATGGTGCTCTAGATGCCCTTGAGCGGCATGGTGAAGTAAACGAACAAGATATTACTTTAGTGCGTGTGCCGGGTGCTTACGAGCTACCTATTGCAGCAAAAAAACTTGCTGAACAAAACAAGTATGATGCCATTATTGCTTTGGGCGCAGTTATACGTGGTGGTACACCTCACTTTGAGTTTGTCGCTGGCGAATGTAATAAGGGTTTAGCGCAAGTCTCTTATGATCATGGTATTCCTGTTTCTTTTGGCGTAATCACTACTGATAGCATCGAACAAGCTATCGAACGTTCTGGCACTAAAGCCGGCAACAAAGGCGCAGAAGCTGCAATTAGTGCTCTAGAAATGGTAAATGTATTAGCCAACATTGAAGAGGCTAAATAGTTGAAACCTAAAGCTCGCCGTCTAGCCAGAGAATTTGCAGTACAAGCAGTTTATTCTTGGCAAATGAGCAAAAACCCTGTTGAACAAATAGAGCTTAGTATCGTCACCAGTAACGATATGAAAAAAGTCGATACTGAGTACTTTTTGGAATTATTACGAGCAGTGGTAAAAGACTGTGCAGAATTAGACAAAAAGATGAAACCTTACCTTGGGCGCCTGCCTGAGGAGTTAGATCCAGTAGAAAAAGCGATTCTTAGAATTGCCACCTACGAACTTGTTGCTAGAATTGATGTCCCTTATAAGGTTATTATCAATGAAGCCATTGAGTTAGCTAAATCTTTTGGTGCAGAAGAAAGCCATAAATTCGTTAATGGTGTGCTTGATAAAGCGGTTAAAACTCTGCGAAAAGATGAGTTGTCCTAACCCTTTCAAATAGGTTGAGGTCAACTTTTTCTCATCTCCTTTAACTAAAATTAGTATTAATGAAAGAATTTAATGTGATTGAATACTTTTTCAAAACAAAAAGTGTTCAGCGTAAAGACGTAATAATTGGTATTGGTGATGATGGCGCTGTTACTCATATCCCCCAAGGACAAGCATTAGTCACTACCACCGATACTTTGATTAGTGGCGTGCATTTCTTAGCAGATACGCCTGCCCACGCGATAGCGCAAAAAGCCATGGCCGTAAATTTAAGCGATTTGGCCGCCATGGGTGCAGAACCCGCTTGGATAAGTTTATCTTTGAGTATGCCAACAGTTGATGAAAATTGGTTGCAGGCTTTTTCTAATGGCTTGCAAGAACACGCTGAATATTACTCCGTGCAACTCATTGGCGGGGATACAGTTAAGGGGCCTCTAGCGATAACCATCACGGCGCAAGGATTTGTGCCTTTTAACCAAGCACTAACAAGAAGTCAGGCTAAACCAGGTGATTCAGTATATGTTACTGGTACATTGGGTGATGCAGGCTTAGGTTTACATATAGCCCAAAAAAAGTGTGTTGTGACAAATCAATCTAACCAAGAGTTTCTGCTTAATCGTTTGAATTACCCCACTCCACGGTTATTGGTTGGCACTAGTCTTAGGCGTATTGCCAGTGCTTGTATTGATATATCCGACGGTTTGGTGGCTGACATCAAACATATTCTCAAGGCGTCTCAGTGTGGTGCAACAATACATGTTGATAAGTTACCCTTGTCACAAGCCTTAAAAGAATCTGTTAATTATAGTGATGCAGTGGATTATGCCTTAAGTGCAGGCGATGATTACGAGTTATTATTCACTGTGAGTGAAGAACAAAAAGGCCACTTAGAGACAACCTTAGCAAATGCTAATGTTCATGCTACTTATATCGGTCAATTGAATGGCTCTGCAGGTAAATTAGAGTTACGCCAAGCTGATAAGCCTTATGAATATAGCAGCAAAGGTTATGAACACTTCTAATTCCTCAATTGGGATTAATGAATACAACTTAAGAGAGGCATAACAGTGGATAATCAAGTGCGCAGCCGTGTTAGTTTAACTAATCCCGTACACTTTTTGGCACTAGGATTCGGTAGTGGTTTGGCTTCAAAAATGCCTGGTACAATTGGGACATTGGCCACTTTGCCTGTGGTTGTGCTGTTATCTTATTACGCTAATTTTTCTATTTACTTGCTCGTAACAATATTAGTCTGTGTGGCTGGTATCTGGATCTGTGGAAAAACCGCGGAGGACATGGGCGTACATGACGATCCTTCTATTGTTTGGGATGAAGTCGCAGGTATGTTGATCACTATGCTCGCAGTTCCTTTGAGTTGGCAAACATTGCTGGTTGGTTTCGTACTATTTCGTTTCTTTGACATTCTGAAACCTTGGCCAATCAGTTACTTAGATAAATACGTACATGGCGGCTTTGGCATTATGATCGACGATGTGTTGGCAGGTTTTTTTGCTTTGGGTATTCTACATTTTGGTTTGTATTTTATTTAGCTCCTTATTTCTATTAACTCATTCCTATCCTGTTTCCCCTTTATTCACTAAGCAAACTGCTCTTCCATTAAGTTACCACCAGAATAATACTTGGCATGATACGTCTGGAAAAATTTAATCAATACATTAGCAATTTTCATGGATTGACTAAGAATACTTAACAGAGCAGTCATCATACTGACTTGAGTCATTAAATCATCTTTGGTAGCCACGCCACAGCATTTCCACATGTAAAGTTTCAGCAAAAAATACTTATTTAGGGAAAAATGGCAAAGCTCCCAGTAAGCGTCAGCGCATGTTTTATGTTACGAAATATCTGTAATAGAAATACTAAACATAAGTTCAATAATTAATTATTAAAATCATCAATTCGAGCCAATATACCTGCTGTATCTAAGCCCAGCTCTGCATACATTTCTTGTTGAGTGCCTTGCATAATAAATTCATCTGGTAGCCCCAGCTGCAACAATTTACTGGTGTGTTTAGAAGACATTAAATATTCTGCGACAGCACTGCCAGCACCGCCAATAATTGCGCCATCTTCAATACTCACAAATAAATGATGGTTTGTCGCGAGTTGGTCAATTATCTCAGTATCCAAAGGTTTAACAAACCGCATATCAATGACAGTTGCATTGATTTCTTCTGCTGCTCGTTGAGCGTAGGGCAATAAAATACCAAAGTTAAGAATAGCGACCTTTTCACCGGCTATTATAGTGCGACTTTTGCCTAACTTAAGCGCTGTCATTTCTTGTTTAGGTGACACGCCAGTAGCTGAGCCTCTCGGGTATCTTACGGTGGCTGGTCTTTGCAACTTGTGACCTGTGTATAACATTTGACGACATTCGTTTTCATCGGCTGGCACCATGATCACCATATTGGGTATACAGCGTAAAAATGGAATATCAAATGCACCTTGATGAGTAGGTCCGTCGGCACCCACTAAGCCTGCTCGGTCTATAGCAAATAAAACCGGTAGGTTTTGTATTGCCACATCATGGATAAGCTGGTCGTAGGCACGTTGCAAGAAGGTTGAATAAATAGCTACTACTGCATTCAGTCCTTCTTTGGCTAAACCAGCAGCAAAGGTGACAGCGTGTTGCTCAGCAATCGCCACATCAAAATATTGTGATGGATATTGCTGGGAAAATTTGACCATCCCAGAACCCTCACGCATAGCCGGTGTGACGGCCATTAATTTAGGATCTTGTGCTGCCATATCACATAACCAATCACCAAATATGGCTGAAAAAGTTGGATTGCTGGGGGCTGCTTTAGGTAGTGCTTGCTCTTTTGGGTTGAACTTGGGTACGGCATGAAATTTAATTGGGTCTTGTTCGGCTGATTCGTAACCTTTACCTTTTTTGGTCACCACATGTAATATTTGTGGGCCTTTGATTTTACGCATATTACGAAGCGTATCCACTACGCCATTCACATCGTGGCCGTCTATTGGACCTATATACTTAAATCCCAATTCTTCAAAAATAGTACCGGGAACCACCATACCTTTTATATGCTCTTCAGCACGGCTGGCAAATTCTTTAATAGGGGGTACATTGCTAAGTAATTTTTTACCCCCGTCACGGATAGAGTTAAAAAAGTTACCTGTTAATAGTCTGGCTAAATGACTATTTAGTGCGCCAACATTTTCGGATATCGACATTTCATTATCATTTAACACCACTAATAAATCTTTACTAATATCACCGCCATGGTTCAACGCTTCAAAGGCCATACCCGCGGTCATAGCGCCGTCACCAATTACTGCCACAACTTTGCGGTCTAACGCTTCTTTTTCAGCTGCTACGGCCATGCCTAAAGCGGCACTGATAGAAGTAGAGGAATGTCCTACAGCAAATGTGTCATATTCGCTTTCTGGCGGCCATGGGAAAGGGTGTAAGCCGCCTTTTTTTCGGATGGTTGGCATACGTTTACGGCGACCGGTTAAAATTTTGTGGGCATAGGCTTGATGGCCCACATCCCATAACAGGCGATCAAAAGGAGTGTTGTATACATAATGTAAAGCAACTGTCAGCTCTACTGTGCCTAATCCAGAGGCAAAATGTCCACTACTTTGGCTCACGCTGGTTAACAAATATTGACGCAATTCAATACTCAGCTGCTGGAGCTTATCTTGTGATAACTTTCTTAACTGTTCTGGTGTATCAGCTTGAGCGAGAATAGGGTAGTGAGCAATATCTAAGGTCATTAAGGATTATCAACTAATTAAGTTTCATTTTATCCAATCACACGAACATCTATATTCAGTATGTACGGTGGATAACAAAGTCGGTAAAAGACGCCAACATTTTAGTATTGTAAGGCAAAGCGTGCAAAGCTTGAAGCGCTTGTTGATGAAGATCATCAAGATAAGCTTGTGCTTGCTCTAATCCTAACATAGCTGGGTAGGTGCTTTTGTTTTGAGCTTGGTCAGAACCTTGTGGTTTTCCAAGCACTGTTGAATCACCGACCACATCTAAAATATCGTCCTGAACTTGAAAGGCTAACCCTAATATTCTGGCAAAACGCATTAAATATTGCCGATTTTGTGGGGTAATATCAGCAGCTAATGTTATGGCCATCTCAACACAAGCGCCCAATAGTGCACCAGTTTTTTTGTTGTGTAGGTCTTCTAACCTTTGTTGGGTGATGTTCTGGTCAGTTGCTGCCAAGTCCATCGCTTGACCACCACACATACCATTATAACCAGCTGCTCGACAAATAATTTTGACTAATTCAATACGTTTAATTGCCAGTTCACTTGAAAGTGGGTAATCACACAACACTTCAAATGCCAGTGTTTGTAGGGCGTCACCAGCTAAAATAGCGGTGGCTTCATCAAATTTAATATGAGAAGTTGGATGTCCCCGTCTGAGGTTATCATTATCCATGGCGGGTAAGTCGTCGTGGATAAGTGAATAAGCATGTATAGCTTCTATTGCAGCTGCAGGACCATCAAGATCCTTCTCCTGGACTGAGAGCATTTCACCAGTAGCATAAACTAAAAAAGGACGCATTCTTTTGCCACCTATCAGTAATGCGTATTCCATGGCATGTTTGAGCCTTTCTGAGTGTCCAGGCAGTGCTTTGATGGTTTCGAGTAGAGTTGAATTAACCCTATCGTAACTAATTTTTTGAAAGGTGGATAAATTCATTAATTATTAGGTTCAAATACATCTAAGGTTTGCTGACTATTTTCAGTGGTGAGAATTTGTACTTTTTGCTCTGCATCTTTCAATTTTTGTTGGCTGTGTCTGGCTAGTACAATACCACGCTCGAAGCTTTGTAGTGCGTCTTCCAAAGGCAAATCGCCTCGTTCCATTTTGGTCACTAGTGTTTCTAACTCCTGCATGGATTGTTCAAAGGTAAGTGATTCTGCTTTTTTCCGAGCCGTCATAATATTTTTAAACCGATTCCTGAAGAGTCAAGCACCTTACCTGAGCAAAAAAATAGGGTCAAATATTTTTCTAAAACACATTCAAAGTCTAATGGTTACGCCTGTTATGTAAAAAAAGCTTTTCATTAAATTAATTAACATTAATGGTTACTATAGAATTCTTTAGAGTTGTCGATAATGAGTAGTGATTATCTGTTATATTGTTTGGCATTTTTTGTTTACTGTGTGTAAGTAAGGATGCCAATAAGCTGTGTAATCGGCATTTCTTGTTTAATATTTTTAGCTGTATTTTTATTGGGAGCACAATGTGGATTTAGCAACCATAATCGGTATTTTTGGTGCCTTGGCTTTTGTTGTGATGGCGATGATACAAGGTGGAGATATCGCAATGTTTGTCAATTTACCTGGAATATTTATTGTATTTGGTGGAAGTTTATTCGTAGTCCTATCGCAATATACGTTGGGTCAGTTTTTAGGTGCTGGCAAGATAGCGGGTAAAGCGTTTATGTTCAAAATCGATCCCCCTGAATCAGCAATAGAAAAAATTGTTGAAATGGCATCTTCTGCAAGAAAAGGTGGCTTTTTAGCTTTAGAAGAAGCTGAAATAGCAAATCCTTTTATGCAGAAGGGTGTTGACATGTTGGTGGATGGTCACGATGTCGAAGTTGTCAGAGCTACGTTAAGTAAAGATATTCTCATGACCTCAGAACGACATGACTTCGGCAAGTCTATTTTTAAAGGTTTAGGTGATGTCGCTCCAGCAATGGGCATGATAGGGACTTTGGTTGGTTTGGTAGCTATGTTGTCAAATATGGATGATCCTTCGACGATTGGCACTGCAATGGCGGTTGCTCTTTTAACGACGTTATACGGTGCGATGTTAGCTAACCTTATATGTTTACCTATTTCAGTGAAATTAGGACACCGAGCTGATGAAGAAAAACTTAACCAAAGTCTAGTGTTAGATGGAATCATTGGTATTGCTGATGGACAAAATCCACGGGTTATTGAAGGTATTCTTAAAAGTTACTTAGCCGCTAGTAAACGTGAATCTGTAGAAGAAGCAGAATAACTCATGGAAAACGAATGCCCTAAATGTCCCCCCGAAGGGCTACCTGCTTGGATGGCCACTTTTGCTGATTTGATGGCGTTATTGATGTGTTTTTTTGTATTATTATTATCTTTTTCTGTGATGGATGCAGTTAAGTTCAAACAAATTGCAGGTTCGATGAAGTACGCTTTTGGTGTTCAAAATAAAATTAAATTAGAAGATATCCCAAAAGGAACCAGTGTTATTGCTTTGGAGTTTCGCCCTGGTCGCCCAGATCCCACACCTATAGATAATATCCAACAACGAACTACCAAAATAAATCAGCAGTTCCTCGAATTTCAAGCGGGTAATGAAGACACTGACGGTCGTCAAAAACAGCCCGGTGAACAAAGAGGTGGGGCATCACAACAAACTGCATCAATGCAAAAATCAAAAAGCACCAGTCAAAATTCTAGTCAAAAGGAAGTATTAGAACGCATGCGTAAAGTTGCACAACAATTAGAAAAACAAATTGTTGATGGTGCGATAGAAGTTGAATTGTTAGGTCAGCAAATTACCATTCGTATTAGAGAAAATGGTTCATTTCCCGCGGGCTCTGCTTTTTTACAACCTCAATTTATACCTATTTTGCGCAAGATTGGCCGACTGTTAGTCGACATTCCGGGGGGGGTTGAAGTGTCAGGGCATAGTGATAGTCAACAAATATCCAATGAACTTTATCGTTCTAACTGGGATTTGTCATCGCAACGTGCTGTGGCTGTGGCTGAAGAACTTAGGAAAGCTGATGGTTTTGATGAAAGTCGCATGTCAGTTGTTGGTAAAGCCGACACCGCACCCTTAGATGAAGGTGATGAAGAACAGAATCGCAGTCGAAATCGTCGTGTTGAAATTTCCATTAATCAGGGAAAGCCAAAGTACTCCGATCGAATATCTGTTTTAGAATAACCTGCTGGGTCGCAGGTTGATTTTTAGTCTGTGGAGAATGGGATGTCTTTGCTGACTTCACAGTGGCGGGTGCCGAAATTTTTCACACCGATTCCTATGTCCGCGACTTACTTTTGGCGTCATCGCTTTTTATTAACTTGCATAAGTGCATCCATCTTAATAACCCTGTTTTCTACTTTCTTTCATCTTGTCCTCTCGAATGTACTTCTGCACTATAACGAATAACGTAGCGCACTACTTTTGATCATATTTAGAAGAAAAATGTGAATTTTTCCGAGACTTTCTTTATATGGTCTTCATTTGGTCATTATTCTTAGACATGATTTATTGGCAAACTGTTTGCATAGTCTTGTTATAGGGCACACATAATTTAATGAAGGATCAAATATTATGGCCAGAAAAAATAGGATCCCACGAAATACACTTAATGATCATAGCCATGAGTGGGCACAGAAACGTCGTGAATATTTGACTGAACAAACAGGTGTTGCTTTACCTCACACCGGACACTTCTCCATAGAACCAAGTGCATTACTGGGTAACATTGAAAATTTTATTGGTGTTGTGCAAATGCCTGTGGGTATTGCAGGCCCAATGCTGGTTCACGGTGAGCATGCACAAGGTTATTTTCATGTTCCCTTGGCAACTACAGAGGGCACTTTAGTGGCAAGCTATAGTCGTGGTATGCGCTTGCTTAATGAATGTGGCGGTGTACATACAACAGTGGTCGAGCAATTTATGCAGAGAGCTCCCGCTTTTATTTTTACCAATGCCAGAGAAGCGCGGAATTTTGGTCAATGGATAGATGAACATTTCCTCGAAATTAAGCAACAAGCTGAAACAACAACGCGAATAGGTAAACTTGACCATATTATGCAATGGTCAGTGTCAAAAACACGTTATTTACGATTCAACTACACAACGGGTGATGCGGCTGGGCAAAATATGGTGGGCAAAGCGACGTTGGCTGCCTGCGAATGGATAGTGCAAAAATACCCAGGTAAGTGTGAATACTTATTATCTGGGAACATGGACACAGACAAAAAACACTCTCATTTGAACATGCTGCACTCTCGGGGCAAGCGTGTTATTGCAGAGGTGGTATTGAAAAAAGATATACTTAAAAAAATCATGAAGGTTGATACCAAAATGTTGGCCCGAGCAACAGTATTGGCCAATACTGGGGCCATGATGGCAGGTGCTGCGTACAATGGTCCCCATTCTGCGAATGGCATCGCGTCTTTGTTTATTGCCACAGGGCAAGATGAAGCCAATGTAGTTGAGTCCCATGCGGGTATGCTTTCCCATGAATTGTTAGATAACGGCGACTTTTATCTTTCGGTCACTCTACCTTCCTTAATTGTTGCTACCTACGGAGGTGGTACTGGTTTGCCTACACAAAAGGAGTGTTTAGGAATACTCGGTTGTTATGGTACTGGAAAAGCAAACAAGCTCGCAGAAATTGTTGCAGCCACAGTCTTAGCTGGGGACATTTCTTTAGCCTGTGCTGTAATTGGAGGGCACTGGGTGAGTAGTCATGATAAGTTGGGGAGGAATCGGGATTGATTTAGTTGTTTTTTTTATGCATTGACTGGCAATGATTCTGTATTTTTTTACTCAGCCTAAAGCGTGACTGCTGCTTACCGTATGACTTGATTCTTGTCTACAGTAAACAAATAAAAGCACAAAATATGCGGGAATCATCTTGAACATCTGAAAGATGGCTCATAGGGTGAAATACAAGGACGTATTTCATAAAAAGCCTATCAAGGTCAATGCTCATCATTCGTTTATTAGCCAGATGTATCAGGGTGAAACTGCATTATTTAGAAGCACAGCTTTCACCACTTTAACAGTTCGATAAACGTTGGAAGGAAAAATATCGCCACTTTTATTGAGAATTCGAACATGGGTGGGGAGCATCAGAGGTGATACATTGATTAGGTCAAAGCGCTTAGAACAAGTAAGGAAGGTGTCATTAACTATCCACACTTCCTTACTGGCTCAGTTTTATCAAAAAAGATAGATATCTCAGCTACCGTAATCCCTAGTTTTTTCATATAAGAACGATTCATCACTCTGTTGGTATCCATCATATACATCCAGTCATCGACGAATAAGTTATATTCTGTGTCATCAACTGGCACACGTAGCGTGTATTGCCAGTTAAATGCGGTGCCTAGGGAACTACCACTGGCCTCGCCGATAACATCAGCTGCTGTGCCGGTAACACTGCCATCGTCAGCAATATTTAAGTTCCAGATGCGAATTTGTTTTTCACCGTCATTATAGAAAAATGTCTCATGTAATTGACCTTCACTGCCTTGCCAAGTGGCAATTATGTCCACACAAAAACGCCTAGTGAGTTTGTTTGAGTAGTCTTGCACTATGCCCCATGCGGTGATTTCTCCGTCAAAATATGTCGGTAAATCGAATTCCGGCTTAGTATTTTCATAGTCATCTAATGAACTACTGCATGAAAGAACAAAGGGAATAATAAAAAATAAGAGTAGATATTTGAATAACTTCATTTTTTTAATCCAATTAATTTGTTGCGAACCTTAGGGTACCTGCAATTTTCGTCTAGCCAAATGCGTAAAAAGGTTTTTCCAAAGGTTTGGTCAGTTATTTCGCCTATTTTTTTACCATTAAAGAAAAATTCACTTTGCAGATTTTTATCTACGCTTAATAGAAGTGAGTCGCCTTTTTTGATATCTGGAAAAATGTCTGTTAGTAGCGGTATCCACGGGGTAAATTTTACTTTTTCAATACCTAGTTTTTCCCATTCATCTTGCGTTTTTTCTATTAAATCATTTGCATCAATATTTCTTAAATAGTCGATTTTAAGAGCTTGTGGAAAACTTTCTGCTTGGTATTGGCCTGTTTGACTATAGAGACTTGAATTGTAGACATCCCAAAACAACACTTGAAGTTTGGCTTCCCCCACTTTTTTTAGCTCAGAAAGTGGATTCGCCATAGTGACTCCTGAAAAGGATAAAGTGCATAAAACGGCTAAAAACCATATCATTAAGTATCTTGGGATTTGATGTTTCATGTCATTCTCAATTTCTAACGGCTAATACTGTTTGAGAAAGCGGGTTTGCTGATCACTAATTGTACGGTGCTAATAGTGCGTTCTAAAAAGCCACCTTCACAGTAGCTAAAGTAATAACGCCACATATTCATGAACCGTTCATCGTAACCGTCTTTAGCCAACGGCTCTTTGTTTTCTATTAGCTTATCATGCCAGTCTTTCAAGGTCCGCGCATAATCTAAACCTATATCGTGGAGATCACGGATCATCAGGTCTGTATGCTTTCTCAAGTGTTGATTAATTAACAACTGCGAAGGTAAGAAGCCACCTGGGAAGATATGTTTTTGAATGAAATCGACACTTTTGCTATAGCTGTCAAAGCGATGGTCGCTGATGGTTATGGCCTGTAATACCATCAAACCTTCATCTTTTAATAGGTTTGAACATTTCTTAAAAAATGTGGGTAAGTATTCTTTACCCACAGCTTCAATCATTTCAATAGAAACTAGCTTGTCATATTTGCCTTCGAGTAATCTATAGTCTTTTTTCAAGAGAGTGATTTTGTCTTGCAGACCTTCTTTGTTCACTAAATCTTGAGTGTATTGATGCTGTTCTTCTGAAATGGTGGTAGTGGTGACCTTACAGCCATAGTTTCTGGCTGCAAATACTGCCAATCCTCCCCATCCAGTACCTATTTCTACTAAGTGGTCTTCAGGGACTAATTGTAACTTTTCACAAATGGCTTTTAGTTTTGTAATTTGCGCCTGTGCCAGAGTACTGTTTTCTGACGTGTAAATAGCCGCAGAATACATCATGCTATCATCAAGAAATCGAGTATAAAGTTTATTGCCTAAATCATAATGGGCAGCAATATTTTTCTTTGAACCTGTTGCAGAGTTTTTGTTAGCAATGTGGCTAATTTTGCGAATAGGGAAAGCTAACCACTCCATTTTTGCCTCCCAGCTATCGAGAATAGGCAAATTACGTGCAAAAATACGAATGACGTTGGTTAAATTGGGGGTAGTCCACAAGCCTTCAGAATATGTTTCCCCTGACGCTACGCTGCCACCGAACAATAAACTTTGGTAAACACTTAAACATTGAATATCAATTTCTGCGTGTAAGTCAGAATCCTTCTGGCCATATGTATCCACCAAAATGCCTTTTTCTTTAATTATCATCTGGCCTTGAGGCAGACTGGCAAAAACTTTCAACATAATTGTTTTGCACAATTTGTGTTGCCACGATGAGCTTGAAGACTCTTCTAATACTCGTTCTCCGTTTGGCATAATTATTTTTTTCCTTGTACTGTGTGGGAATAAAAAGGCACACCTTTTAAAAATAGTTTGAGTGCTTGCCAATAAATTCCAAAGACGGTTTTTACCGTCATGCTAGGAATGCATATCAGCACTTTAAAAAGGCTCTTTGAGTTCAGTTCTACTCGTGTCAAATTAAGACTTGCTGCAAAGTGTTTGACTTCTTTGTGGCAAGCAAGAGTCAATTTTAGCGATTGTTCTGGTTGCGATATGTTCCACTTATATTGCATATCCATAGGGTTAAAAGGTGATACATGGAAAGCTTTCTGACAGTCTTCTTGTTTAGCTAAATCAACTAAGTAACAATGCCTATCGTTCCAAGGTGTATTGCTTACCTCCGCTAATAAATGACTGAACGTGCCATTTTTTTGCTGTAAGTAATAGAAATTGACGGGGCTAAAATACAAACCAAAAGTGCGTGTTTGTCCTAACAGATAGATTGTACCTGATAGTGGTCGTTGAGCCAGTTCTGACATTTTGTCAATCACAGATTTTTTAAGGGGTATATTCGCATTACCTAAGTAATCGCTGCGTTTAAACCTTAATGCAGCCCATGATTTTGTTGAAAATCCTTTAACCTCAGCTTCAAGCAAATCAATCTCATCAAGGTTGAGCCATAGTAAAAATATCTGATAAGTAAAGGCATGTTTTTTTGGCACAAATCGGCTGTGAAATACACTTCCTTTGTATAAGGCACTTTGCATTAAAGATATTCACCAAATGACTTACATACGTCCAAAGCACTGTGCACGCCATCTTCGTGGAATCCGTTATACCAATATGCACCACAGAAATGTAGACCGTTTTTTCCGGATATTTCTGACCATCTTTTTTGGGCTGCGATTGTTTGGTTATTAAATTGAGGATGAGCGTATTGATATGTACCCAATATTTTTTCTTGATCTATATCTTTACCGTTGTTCAAGGTGACACAAAAAGTAGTGTCCGATTGTATGTTTTGTAGAATGTTCATATTGTAGGTTAAAACTGCTGGCGCCTGAGATTCACCGTCGTAACCTTTAATAAGGTAGTTCCAGCTTGCCCAAGCAAGTTTCCTGACCGGTAGAACGCTATGATCAGTGTGCAGAACGACTTCGTTCTTGACATAGGATATATTCTCTAAGATTTCTGACTGAATTAAACTCGGCGATGTCAGTATGGATAGGGCCTGATCACTATGGCAAGCAAAAATAACCTCATCGAACAAATGCTCGGTACCATCCTTTAAGCAAACTAATTTCTGTTTTTCTATGTTTGTTACCGATTTTACCGGGCTGTTGAGTATTATGTTTTCCTCAAAACCAGCAATGAGTGGTTTAATGTATTCTCTAGAGCCACCCACAATGGATCGCCATTGTGGTCTGTCTGTAACATTGAGCAATCCGTGATTATTGAAAAAACGAAGAAAAAAGGTAAACGGAAAAGCTTTGATATTCTGTAAACTAGATGACCATATAGCAGCACACATAGGCAATATGTAGTTGTAGGTGAACTCTTCACTAAACTGATGTTTTAGTAAAAACTCGTGAAGTGTCTCTTGTCCGTAATCAGTCTTTTCTACTGCTCCCTTTTTACATATTTTATTAAATTTGAGAATGTCTCTTACTATTCTCCAAAATTTTGGACGAAATAAATTGCGTCTCTGGGCAAATAAGCTGTTGAGTGTATTACCATTATATTCAAGGTTTTGTGCAAGGTTTTTAACACTAAAGCTCATTTCGGTGGCTTGCGATTGGACACCAATTTTATCCATTAATTTAATAAAGTTTGGATAGGTCCAATCATTAAAAACGATAAAACCTGTATCAATTGCATAATGTTTGCCGTTAACTTCAACATCTTTAGTTGCTGTATGTCCACCAATATAGTTGTTTGCTTCAAAAAGAGTAATGTCATGCTTTTGGTGGAGAAAGTGTCCACAGGTTAAGCCTGAAATGCCTGTGCCTATTATTGCAATCTTTTTACTCATTGTTGTCCTGTTTTTTATCTTGTTTGTGACCAATAAAGTTAATTGATCGCTGTGTCGATTCACTAATAATCATACAATATACCTAAATGCATCATCTAGAGATCACTTAATCGGTGCGTTATATTAAAAATTCGATCTTAATTTGAGAATGTGGCGTAAGGACTTTATGAATAAAACAAAGAATTTTAATATGAATTCATCATTTGAACTCCCTTTATTTCCACTTTCGGCACATTTGTTACCTGGTGGAAGGATGTCATTGAGAATATTTGAACCCAGATATGTTCGTATGATCAAAGAAGCATGCAGCACTGATTCAGGCTTTGGTATTTGTATGGTAAATGCACAAGGAGACAAAGAAAAAAATGAGCACATTTATTCAATAGGTACCTACGCAAAAGTCATCGACTTTGATTTGCTAGATAATGGCTTCTTGGGTGTGACTGTTGAGGGACACAGATGCTTCAATATCACAACTATAACAAATGAGAGTGACGGATTGAGAGTGGGTCAATGTCAATGGATAGATGAATGGACAGCACAATCTGCAGAGCACTCAATCGCACCAATAGATGAAAGATTAATAGAAATATTTGACAAGTATCCAGAATTAAAATCGTTATACCAAACCCCAAAATTTAATGACCCGATATGGGTTATTTATCGTTGGTTAGAATTAATTCCAGTTGATGCAGAAAAAAAACAACAATTAGTACAACAAAAAGATTACTTAAAGGCTCTAAGTTTTTTAACAGAGTTAGTAGACTGATCTTTTAAACACACTAATTAGTATAAGTTACGTCGATGATTAAATGGTATAAACTTATGTTAATTGGAATATCTCAGGAAACAAAACAAATTAATTCCGTAAAGCCAATAGAATGTGCTGAAGAAATGTCTGAATATCTGAGTATTATTGCATCAGAACGCTGTAAGCGTTCTTTTTCTAAGATATTTAGTTATTTTGCTCCCAGACTTCGCTCTTACGCCCTGAAGCAAATGGGCAATGAAGCTCTTGCAATGGAGCTTGTCCAAGACACTATGTCTAACGTATGGCAAAAATCACATTTATTTAATTCAGAGAAAGGTTCACCATCTACATGGATCTTTACTATTGCTAGAAATATCCGCTTCGACATGCTCAGAAAGCAAAGAAATCGCAAGGAAGATATATGTTCAGACGATCTATGGCCTGTCTTGTGTGAGCAAACACCAGATGCCAACGAGGTGTCTTTGGACCATCAAGTTACTATGGATGAAATTGGTGTCATGTTTGGTTCTTTACCAGAAAAACAAAGATTGGTGATAGAGGCAATTTATATTGATGGAAAGTCGCAACAAGAAGTTGCTAACGAGCTAGACATCCCACTTGGCACCGTAAAATCACGCACTAGGCTTGCATTGCAACGATTAAAAGAGATGTTAAAAGATAATGATTAGTTTTCACCCCAGTTTCCAGGATTTACAATCGTTTTCTGCAGGTAATTGCGAACCAGCTTTAGCACTAATGATTTCTGCACATGTTGATATGTGTTCACAATGTCAGCAAGACTGCATTGAGATTCAATCAGAAATGGCTGGTGAATTTATAACCCAGCCATTGCAGGTACCCTCACTCAACAATCAGTATTACAACATGATGTCGAAGATTACCGACTTACCTATTTTAGATAAAATACCACCTAAGTTTAGTAATACTTCAATTGAATTAGATGGTAAATTTTTTGAACTACCCAGAGCTCTTAGACGTTACGTCAAAAACACCGGTAATTGGTCACGTCTAGTGGGCAAATTGTGGCAGGCACCGGTTGACTTAGGCGATATAGGTAAAGCTAATTTTATGTACATGGAAAAAGGTGGCCGGGTACCTGAACATACGCACAAGGGTAATGAAATGACCTTGGTTATCGATGGCCAATTTGGCGATGGTATTGCACATTATGATTGTGGAGACTTTACTGTAATGGATAATAAACATAATCATTTTCCTCACTCGGAAGCAGACGATGGTTGTTTAGTGTTTACAATAGTTGATCAACCACTGCATTTCACTTCAGGTGTTGCAAGATTATTGAATCCATTTAGTCATTTATTCTTCAAATAAATGAGCAGACATAAAAAAACGCGCTCTAGCGCGTTTTTTTATGTCTGCATTTTATTAACTAATAAAACTACTGTCTGGATAGTTCAGTTTAAGTGTTTTCATTGCATTGCTTTTTAAGTCAACAAGTTGAAGCTGATCATAACACTCAACCATAATTTCAAGTGCTTCCTGAACATGTGTAGTATCAGGATAATGTTCAATTACATATCTGCCACGGTTAGCTGCTGCCACGTATGCGTCGCGACGCATATAATAACGTGCAATAATTATTTCGTATTTTGCTAAGCGACTTTTGATATGTAACATACGTTTCTGCGCATCAGCAGCATATTTACTATTTGGATACTTTTCAATCAAACGTCTAAAATCATTGAAGGCCTGACGAGAGTTACTCGGATCTCTGTCAGATCTGTCGATGCCTACTAACTCCTGAAAGATATTACTGTCCACTTCCATATTAGTTAAACCACGCATATAAATAGCGTAATCAACATCAGAATGATTGGGGTTGAGCCTGGTAAATCGGTCAATTGTCGCTAATGCTTCATCCGTTTTCCCTGTTTTGTAATAGCCATAAACAAGGTCTAATTGAACTTGATGTGACAATGGTCCAAACGGAAATCGAGAATCCAACGCACTAAGAGTCTCAGTTGCAGCGTTAAAGTTGCCAAGGCGCATTTTTTCTTTAGCATCTTCATATAGACTTTGAGCGCTTCTGTTGCGAAGGACTAGGTCGACATCTTCGTCTTCTGGAGCCGATGAACATCCAGCCACTACAACTAAAACACTGGTTAGTATAATTTTTCTTAAGTTGATTTTACTGATCATATTTCTCTTATTTACCCTCATTTCTATTTCGATTGGTTATGTATGATTCATTAGGGGTAAAAATCCGTTAGAATAGCGTTTTACCAAATCGATAACTCAAATGCATTCTACCCCAGCAAATTGGGCTATGCACATATAAATCGTTACGAAACACATTCAGGATGTTTAATACATGTCTACCGCACATGAAAAAATACAATTACAGGCAAATGTGCCTGAAAACTTATTTGGCAAACGATTAGATCAAGCTTTGGCCGAAATGTTCCCTGATTATTCAAGATCACGCATAAAAGAATGGATTTTGGCTGATTATGTAAAAGTAGATGGGCTGATACTCAACAAACCTAGAGAAAAATTGATAGGTGAGGAGCTGATTGAGATTGAGGCTAAAATTGAAACTCAAGTTCAACATAAGGGGCAAGATATTGACTTAAATATTGTGTTTGAAGATGAACATATTCTAGTTATTAACAAACCTATGAACTTAGTGGTACATCCAGGGGCTGGAAATAGTGACGGTACCGTATTGAATGCCTTGCTCAATCATGCTCCTGAAATTGCTAATGTACCTCGTGCAGGTATTGTGCATAGACTCGATAAAGATACCACTGGCTTAATGGTTGTGGCTAAAACGATCCCTGCACAAACTCATTTAGTTGAACAATTGCAGGCTAGAGAAATTAGTAGAGAATACGAGGCCGTTGTTGTTGGTACTATGGTCGCTGGTGGTACGGTCGACGAGCCTATTGGACGTCACCCTACTAAGCGAACTAGTATGGCGGTTCGTGAGTCAGGCAAACCTGCAATGACGCATTATCGGGTAAAAGAAAAATTTAGGGCTCACACTTATATAAGATTAAAATTAGAGTCTGGTCGCACTCACCAAATTCGAGTACATATGTCGCATTTACGTTACCCTTTAGTGGGTGATCAGGCTTATGGTGGACGCCCAAGACCACCTAAAGCCTGTAATGAAAATATGGTTAACATGTTAAGAATGTTCCGCCGTCAAGCGCTACATGCAATTCAACTTGAATTGACTCATCCTGTCACAGGTGAGTGGTTAAGTTGGCAGGCTGAGTTACCAGAAGATTTTGTGGAACTTTTAGACGTATTAAGAGAAGACAAATCTGCGAACGGCAGTGGAGAAGTGTAATTTGCTTCAGCATAATTACATTCAACCTAATTGGCCAGCGCCTAATAATGTTAGAGCCTTTACCAGTTGTAGAAGTAAAGGTTTTAGTCATCCTCCTTATGATTCGTTTAATCTTGCTCAGCATGTTGGCGATGACAAATATTTAGTGAATAAAAACCGTCAACTATTACCTAATTATCAGAATTTTATCTGGCTCAATCAAACCCATAGTAACATTTGTGTCGACTTAGATATGATTGACAATGTTATAGACGCAACGCTTCAAGCCGATGCCTGTTTTTCCACCAGGAAAAGCCAAGTTTGCGCTGTTATGACCGCAGATTGCTTACCTATTTTATTGTGTGATAATCAAGGTACTTGTGTTGCGGCAGTGCATGCAGGTTGGCGAGGATTAGCAAACGGTGTAATAGAAAATACCGTGTCTAAGATGCCTATTCATGCAAATAATTTAATTGCTTGGATAGGACCTGTCATCAGTCAAAGACATTTTGAAGTAGGGAAAGAAGTAAAAGAGGCATTTATCGATTATCCACAGGCTTTTAGCCAAAAGACCGAAGAGAAATATTTTACTGATCTTTATTACATAGCTAAGCAAAAAATGTCTGATTTGGGAATTTCCCGTGTTTTTGGCGGCGAATATTGTACTTATCAACAAGCCGATTTATTTTTTTCACACCGTCGAGTAACACATCAAGCCGCGAACGGGTCAAATTCTATTCCTACAACTGGCAGAATGGTCAGCGCAATTTACCTTGATTAATATTGATATTTTAAAGCTGAGGTTAATTATTAAGCTCTGTTTGTACAATAGATAAATAGTTGACTATTAATCTATATATAGCTTTACGTGTGGTTAGAATTTTTATCCATGCTTTAAGTGCTGACTTTCTTCAACAGACTTGATTAGTAGGTAAATTATACCCATAACCAAGCTATGCAAAGTGGTAGCGGAAAGATTTTATGCGCTTAAATAGTTTTACCAGTAAATTTCAAACAGCCATATCAGAGGCTCAATCTTTAGTTTTAGGCCGCGATCATCAATATATAGAGCCAGTACACTTGATGACTGCCTTGCTTAATCAGCAAGGAGGATCTGTACGTCCGTTATTTGACCAAGCCAATATAAACGTTAATAGTCTGCGCTCTGCATTGTCAGTGGCAGTAGATAGGTTACCAAGGGTTGAAGGAACTGGCGGAGATGTACAGCTTGGGAAAAGTACCATAATACTGCTTAATTTAAGTGATAAAATTGCACAAAAACGTAATGACGATTACATCACTTCAGAAGTGTTTGTTTTGGCAGCGCTTCAAGATAAAGGCAGTTTGGGAGAATTACTTAAACAATCTGGTGCTGATAAAGAAAAGATTGAAAAGGCCATTGAAAAAATGCGTGGAGGTCAAAAGGTTACCGATCAAAATGCAGAAGATGTTCGTCAAGCACTAGACAAATTCACCACCGATCTGACTGCCCGAGCAGAGCAGGGCAAACTAGATCCTGTCATTGGAAGGGATGATGAAATTCGGCGAACCATTCAAGTATTGCAACGCCGAACTAAAAATAACCCAGTATTAATTGGTGAGCCAGGCGTGGGTAAAACTGCTATTGCTGAAGGGTTAGCCCAGCGTATTATTAATTCTGAGGTTCCAGAAGGGTTAAAAAACAAACGTGTGTTGTCTCTTGATATGGGGTCACTAATAGCAGGTGCTAAATTTCGTGGTGAGTTTGAAGAGCGTTTAAAAGCTGTGCTTAATGAGCTTAGTAAAGAAGAAGGTCGAGTCATTCTATTCATCGATGAATTACATACTATGGTCGGTGCAGGTAAAGGCGAAGGGGCTATGGATGCTGGCAATATGCTTAAGCCTGCATTGGCAAGGGGAGAGTTACATTGTGTTGGAGCCACGACCCTAAATGAATATCGCCAACACATTGAGAAAGATGCAGCGTTGGAGCGTCGTTTTCAAAAAGTATTAGTAGAAGAACCAAGTGTGGAAGATACCATCGCAATTTTACGGGGTTTAAAAGAACGCTACGAATTGCACCACTCTGTTGAGATAACCGATCCCGCTATTGTAGCTGCAGCAACGTTATCCTGTAGATATATCAGCGATAGGCAATTACCTGATAAAGCGATTGATCTTATTGACGAAGCTGCATCAAGCATTCGGTTGCAAATGGACTCCAAGCCTGAAGATATGGATAAACTTGAGAGGCGGATTATTCAGCTTAAACTAGAAGAACAAGCTTTAGCAAAGGAAAAAGATGAAGCGAGTCATAAACGTTTGGAGCTTATTGAGTTAGAGCGAGAGCAGGCCGAATACAAGTTTTCTGCTTTTGAAACAATCTGGATTGCAGAAAAACAAGCAATGCAAGGCACGCAATCGATACGCTCTGAGTTAGAACAAGCCAAACTCGACTTGGAAATCGCCCGCAGGGCCACTGATCTTAGCCGTATGTCCGAATTACAATATGGCAAAATACCTGAACTTGAATCGAAACTAGAATTAGCCACCGAGTCGGAAACGCAAGAGACAACTTTGTTGAAAAACAAAGTAACTGAAAACGAAATAGCAGATGTACTATCTAAATGGACTGGCATACCTGTTTCTAAAATGCTCGAAGGCGAAAGAGCTAAGTTATTGGCAATGGAAGAGGCTTTGCATAAACGGGTGGTTGGTCAGGATGAAGCTGTCACTGCAGTTGCCAATGCTATACGCCGATCACGGGCAGGGTTATCTGATCCTAACCGTCCAATAGGTTCTTTTTTATTTTTAGGCCCAACGGGTGTGGGTAAAACAGAGCTCTGCAAAACACTGGCTAATTTTTTATTTGATACTGATGATGCCATGGTGCGAATTGACATGTCTGAATTTATGGAAAAACACTCTGTTGCGCGAATGGTAGGTGCACCTCCTGGATATGTCGGTTATGAAGAGGGAGGTTACTTAACAGAAGCTGTCAGACGTAAACCTTACTCAGTCATTTTGCTCGATGAAGTGGAAAAGGCCCATCCTGATGTGTTTAATATTTTATTACAGGTATTAGATGATGGTAGGCTAACTGATGGTCAGGGGCGAACTGTCGACTTTAAAAATACGGTGATTATTATGACTTCTAATCTTGGCTCGGATATTATTCAAGAAGTCAGCGGTGAAAATAATTATCAACAAATGAAAGGCTTAGTAATGGGGGCTGTCGGCGAGCATTTCAGACCAGAGTTTCTTAATCGAGTGGATGATATTGTGGTATTCCATCCGCTGGGTAAAGAACAGATCACAGCAATAGCTAAGATACAACTGCGATCGTTAAGAGAACGACTTGCAGATAAAGGTTATAAATTGGAGTTAAGCCTTGCTGCCTTGGAAAAAATCGCTGATGCAGGTTTTGACCCTGTTTATGGTGCAAGACCTCTGAAACGTGCAATTCAAAGTGAAATTGAAAATCCACTCGCACAGAAGATATTGGCTGGAGATTTAGGTGAAGATGGAATAGTTAAAATTGACGTAATGGGTTCAGAGATCACTATACATTAAGACAATTGGGCGTTATATATTTGATGTAATGCCACTTTTTATAATGAATTAAATACGTTTTCCAATGCAAATATTACAGAGACTAGTGTGATTTTTCATCATCAACTCGTTCAGGAAAATCCGAAGACGTTTTTTAAATTTTACTTAACTTCGTTTCACTGTATTGTATTGATTGTTGTAATGTTTAGGCAATATGAAAATAAATAGCTTGTGCTTGTTTAAAGGGTACTAGACGCTCTTCATAGAGGACTAATTTAACTAAAATCTACTATGAGTTATAATACTGTCAGCACAGTTTTGGGATTTTCTGATACTGTTTTGACATCCTCAACTAACATTAATTATAAAGGTTCTGCTAGTTGCCATTTATTTTGATTCATCAAATGGTCGACTAGGTACTCTATTAGCCAGTTGTATTTAAGCTCTTCTTCTACTGATTAACCGTAAATGTTTGTGGTTAAATTATACAGCCAAATGCTAGTTAGAAATAAGATGCTATGGTTCGAGATTTATTGTCCCATACATGAATAATCAGACCACTCCTTAAATAGAAATGCGTAAATTGATATTGTTTGTTGTGGCGACACTAGGACTAGCATTTAATGCTTAATCGTCTGGTAACTCAATAATTGACATGTTAACTGTTCATGTTCTCAAAGTTCTATTTTGCCATTCCTTCAAACTTTGGTCTTACAGTAATCTACTTAAATGAAATTAGCTTAAGATTTCTTAATTACTAGGGTAGGTAATTTATTAATTATTGGTAATAAATATATATGAGCGACACATGATATATCTTGTATAAATTTATAAAGAGGGGAAGTCTGATATTGTCATTATCTTTTGTGAAATCAGGCTTATCAGGTAATGATGGTAGTCATTTAGATTTATGTGATTTCCGTATTAATCAATCTGTAGTGATTCGCATTACTGATAGGTGATTCATAAGGGAGGCATTGGGATGTACTGCGCTATATAAGTGTTTACCTATATACTAACAACAGGTAAACACGATAAACTCAACTTATACATTAATAAGATATAAACTTTGGGATGCAAGCAATGACTGAACAGAAACGCAGGGGAATTTACCTTCTACCAAACTTATTAACCACTGCAGGTTTGTTTTCTGGATTTTTCGCCATTGTATCTTCAATGAACGGTCGTTTTGAAGCAGCCGCAGTTGCCATATTTGTGGCAATGATATTTGATGGGTTAGATGGGCGTGTTGCTAGGATGACCAATACCCAGAGTGAGTTTGGCGCTGAGTATGACTCTATGGCGGATATGGTTTCTTTTGGGGTGGCACCTGCAATTGTAGCTTATAACTGGGGATTGACCGGATTAGGTAAAATTGGCTGGCTTGCCGCTTTTATCTATGTAGCAGCTGCTGCATTAAGACTTGCACGCTTTAATACGCAAATAGGCATAGCTGATAATAGGTATTTTCAAGGTCTCGCTAGTCCTGCTGCTGCTGCACTAGTCGCTGGATTGATATGGGTAGGAGTAGAATACGATATAAATGGTCAAGACTATGGGATCATAGTCGCTATCATCACAGGGGTAGCAGGCTTATTAATGGTAAGTAACTTTAAATACAACTCGTTCAAAGAATTAAATTTGCATGGCAAAGTACCTTTTGTTGCCCTGTTGATTATCATGCTGATTTTTGTGGTGGTCGCAACTGAACCTGCTTTAGTTCTTTTTATAGTGTTTGCCTTATATGCGTTGGCAGGTCCAATCAATACTTTTAGAACAGTTGATAAACTAAGGATCGAAGATGTAGTTGGAGATGCCAAAGAACATGATGAAGAATGCCAAAATGGAGAAGATAAAAATACAGAAGATAAATAGGTATCTCGGTATTTAAAAAGGGTATTTGTATTATAAATTGTTAGTATTGTAAGGTTTTAACTTGCTATAAAAAACTATAGACAATAAGAACTATTTTAAAAGGCATTCACTTAGTTGAATGCTTTTTTTATGGTTTAAACCCAAAATTCCCTTTAGTAAAAAAGTATTTGTAATTAAGTGTTGCATCTAAGGTTGTTCTCTCTATAATGCGCCCTCGCTTCAAGGGAGACCAGTTAGGTCAACCGCAACAAACAGGATTTCCTAATTTGTTGCTTATACGGTAAACGTATATTTGGTGCGGGATGTAG
>Ga0209199_1000210_pt1 | contig 93571 bp, 72 predicted proteins | sample COGITO_mtgs_1105_7_FD_184805 | JGI IMG/M metagenome (GOLD analysis project Ga0209199, IMG submission 184805) | Pelagic marine microbial communities from North Sea - COGITO_mtgs_110523 (SPAdes) (version 2) | ecosystem: Environmental > Aquatic > Marine > Epipelagic ... | reverse complement strand
ATGTCTGAATTAATTGAAATTGGTGGTATTCAACCTCTGATGAAACGTTTGTTGGATGCGGGTATGTTGCACGGTGATTGTATGACAGTCACAGGTAAAACTATGGCCGAAAATTTAGCTGATGTAGAAGATTACCCAGAAGGTCAGAAGATTATTTTACCTTTTGATAAGCCCATCAAAAAAGATAGCCACTTGGTTATTTTAAACGGTAATTTAGCGCCTGAAGGCGCGGTTTCAAAAATTACAGGTAAAGAAGGGTTGAGTTTTACGGGTTCGGCTAAGGTGTATGACTCAGAAGAACAAGGTTTTGCTGCTATCATTGATGGTCAAGTGGTAGCGGGTGACGTGGTGGTTATCCGTTATGAAGGTCCAAAAGGTGGGCCCGGTATGCGTGAAATGTTAAGTCCCACTTCAGCTATTATGGGCAAAGGCTTAGGCAATGATGTGGCACTTATTACCGACGGTCGCTTCTCAGGCGGCAGTAGGGGATTTGTAGTGGGACATATTACGCCTGAAGCATATGAGGGAGGGGCCATTGCACTGGTAGAAAATGGTGATAGCATTACCATAGACGCACAAAGTCGCCAGATGACACTGAATATAAGTAATGAGGAAATGGCACAGAGGAAACTTAACTGGCAACAGCCGGCACCTAAATACACTAGAGGGTTACTTGCAAAATATGCCAGAACAGTCAGTTCTGCCTCTACAGGCGCTGTGACCGATAAGGCTGATTAAGCTGCCTTTTATCAAGTAACAGTTGAATGAAAGTGTGCTGATCCCGTCAAGCAGTCTGGGCATAATCACTGAGATTATGCCTGTTTACTGACTATTCTTAACCCATTGTGATCACTGAGTAATCTGGCTTCCCGTTGTTTTAATTGGGTTAAATAATCTCTGATTGTTTTGCTGATCAAAGTATTTCGCTTAATTAAATCTAACTGCGGCCAAGTGGCGCGTTCTCCGTGTTTTATCACTTCTCGGATGCTTTTTAAGCTAGGGTTCGACATTATATGTTTAAGGTTAGATAAACTGGCGCTAGGTAAAATATTGATATCGCCCACATACTGCTGATCAATAACAGAACGCACTTTGTGAATACCTAACCTAGCAGCACGGTGGTGGATCAGGTTTTCAAGTATATCGAAGGCATAGATGCTGTTTACTTTGGCGATTTTTGCTGCATAGCGCCATGTTAAATTTATTAGGCCAGTGGTATCTCTTTTGTCTCGGGCTAAGAAGGGCACTGCAATCAAATTGGTTTGACTGACAATACTATGATTCACACCATATAAACGGGCTAAACGGTCGAAGGGTAAGTCGGCCATAATAGAGCCGTCTGCAAAACGCCGATTAGGAATATAAGGCACTATATCACCGGCTCTATTTTTAGCTTTTAGTTGCACCGGCTTAAATAATAGTGGGATTGCAGTTGAGGCTCTGACTGCTTGGGTAATAATAGCGTTGGGTGAGGTTTTCGCATTTAACAAACGTGAATGTTGATGTAAATCAGCCGGAGACACTGTGATGGTCATATGACGGCCGGTTTTTTTGAAGGCTTCTTCAAAGGTGGTTAAATCAAATAGCTCGATTAAGGCATTTTCTAAGTTACGACTATCGAGCAGACTGTCACCACCAAAACCTTGCCATAGCCGCCACTGTTTAAATTTTTGTTGTATCACCTCTGGTTGAATGTCCTTTAATAGTTCTTCATCGGTGCGCGTTCCTACCAAGGCCGCTATGATTGACCCTGCACTGGCTCCTGATATGACTTTTGGAAGTAAATCATGTTCTACCAAAGACTTGATTACCCCACAATGAAAAAAACCAAGACCCGCGCCCCCACTTAACATCAAGCAACTGCGACCAAATGCCTGTGCTGTTTCTTCAAAGAAAGACAATTTTTCGTAGAAGTCTATTTCGTTTTCATCGGCTTGATAGATAAAATCTAATGCGCTGCAGACTTCTTGGATGAATTCTTCAATCAGGTGTTTAGTGCCAAATTTTGCGTGTTGTTTCAGTGCAGGCGAAGCGATATTGCCCAAGTTGCCATGTAAACCTTCGTGCAATATGTACATTAAACCATCAGTGTCACCGCTTAATCTAGCTTGTTTGATACGTTGTACACGTTTACGAATAAGCCGATAGTCGTAGTCCTTACAGGTATCTTTGGCTTTCCATTCTTGGGAGCCAGACAACTCGTCATGGGCTTTTGCCGCCTCTTGGTATTCTTCATAAGACGCAGCATGTGTCATGATATCTTGTAATCCAGAAAGGGTTTTATTCGCCATACACATGCCTCAAATTTGTTTACTTAAATAAATATAACCGTAAATAATTAGAAAAGGCTACCCAAATTGAAAGATAGTTGGCCTCAGACGCCATCATATATCCATCATGAGAGATAACTCACTGTGTTTAAGTAGAGTTTTATATGGATAATTTTCAACCTATGGTATTTTAGTTTGACCATTCTAATTTCAATAGTTAGGTTAAAATGGAATGTGTATATACTAAATAATAATATTGACTAGGCGCAGCTGTTTTTATGCAATTAATTGAGCAACTCATCACTCATCTACCCTTGCTATCTATACCTATGATTAGTGCCATAGTGGGATGGTCTACTAATTTTTTAGCAGTCAAAATGATGTTTTATCCTATTGAATTTATCGGTTTCAAACCTTTTTTAGGCTGGCAAGGTTTGATACCTGCCAAGCGTCGAGAAATGGCAGAGATTGAAGTTGAATTGGTACTGGGAAAATTGCTCAGTGTGAAAGAATTGGCAGACCGCATTGACCCCATTGAACTGACTAAAGCCATTGAAAGGCGTCTCAAGCAAACCATTCGGACCATCATCAACGATGTGATGAAAGAGTCTGCACCCCAGTTGTGGGCTTCCTTGCCGGTGCATGGAAAAAATCTTGTGTATGCAAGGGTAGAGGCTGATATTCCAAATGTTGTGATCAATATGGTGAACGACTTCAAGTACAACATTGAAGAGATAGTCGATATAAAAGAACTCGTGGTTGGTCAATTGGTTAACGCCCCTGAACTTATCAACGAAATTTTCTTGAAATCTGGTGAGAAGGAATTTCCTTTTATAGAAAAGTCAGGTTTATATTTTGGCTTTTTATTTGGTTTGCCGACTATGGTTGTTTGGATGTTTTATCCTACGTGGTGGGTTTTGCCAGTGGGGGGCTTAATAGTAGGTTATGCCACAAATTGGATTGCGTTAAAGATCATTTTTGAGCCTAAAAATCCAATCAAGTTTATGGGGTTTACCATTCAAGGCATGTTTTTGAAACGACAGAAAGAAGTGTCTCGTGTGTATTCAGACATCATTGAGTCTAAACTCATGACTTCCAAAAATATCATGGAGATTGCGGTTCATGGATCAGGGGCAGGGCAATTGTTGGAATTAATTGAACTGCACGTGAATGATGCAATTGAACGATATGTCGCTATTGCACAGCCTTACTTTGCCTTAGGGGTAGGCTCAGAGTCTTATTACAAAATGAAAGAACTTGCTTCGCAGCGCATTTTTAATGACTCAGAAAAATACTTGTCTTATGCCTACGAATATACCAATAAAGCGCTGAGAATTGCGGATGACCTGTGCGAGCGTATGGAGGCTTTGTCGCCTGAAGAATTTGAAGGTGTTCTGCGTCCCGCTTACGAGGCTGATGAATGGAAGTTGATTTTAACCGGTGCATTATTGGGCATGGGAGCTGGCTTTATGCAGTTGTATTTGGTCTTTATGTAACAAAGTATCAACATGCCAAAAGGCAACGTTTGTAAATTAATCTAATTCCTTACTTTTGCCGTATTAGCCATTATGAAAACTATATTATTTGTTTTACTTATCATGAAATTCACATCTGTATCAGCCCAGTGGAAAGTTGATTTTTCAAATCCTGAAGAGCTCAGTTACTGGTATCGTGTTAACGACAGTGTTATGGGAGGACTATCACAGTCGAATCTTCGTGTGACGGATAAAGTTGCCTATTTTGAAGGACAACTTTCTTTAAAAAATAATGGCGGGTTTGCCTCTGTTAGGCGAGTTGGGCCAGTGACACTCGAAAGTGGCACTGCACCGATTTTGATAGAGATTAAAGGTGATGGGCGAAGCTATCAGTTGCGTCTTAGAACCAATAAAGGGTTTGACGGTGTGGCATATGTGGCAACATTTTCTAGTAGCAATGATACATGGCAAACCTTGGTTTTTAATGAAGAAGATTTTGTGGCGCAATTCCGTGGTCAAATTGTGAGTCGCGCACCGTCTTTGTCATTTTCTGATGTCAGGCAAATAGGCTTTATGCTTGCGGATAAACAACCTGGCTCGTTTCAAATAGCAATAAAAAATATCGGTCAATAACAAAATTCTAAAACCTGTAAATATTAATTAATCTTTATTCAGTAAATTAAAAATACCTATCAGAGACTGGGTTAGTTTATGTTTCGGGGCAAGGATTATGAGTGGCTTTTTAGCTTGATGTGACTCGCGCATTTTTACTGACTGACCGATATACTCTGACAACACGGGAAAACCTTCTGCTATCAACTCATTAACGATTTGTTTTGGCAGGTTTGCGTTGGTCATATATTGATTAGCAATGATCCCTTCTATTTCCAAATTTTCATTATGATCTTCTTTTATCTCTGCAATTTTTTTTTGCAGGCTATATAAGCCTTGCCGAGCGAAGTCGTCGCAATCAATGGGTATTAAACATCGTTGTGCAGCGATTAATGCCGACATGCTGTAAAAGTTCAGGGCGGGTGCAGTATCGATAAAAATGTGTTGATAGGTATCTTTCAATGAGTCTAAGGCTTCTCGCAGTTTATAAATTTTGTGCCTGCTGTCTAACTCGCTTTCCATCTCTGTTAACCGTTCTGAGCCAGCAATGATATCCAGATTGTCCACTTGTGTTGGATGACAAAAGTCACTGGCAGGGCGACGATGCAGATGAAAAGTAATCGTTTGTTCAAATAAATCCGCTATGCTGGATTCATTGCCCAGGTCAGTCACATTCAGATAGGCTGTACTATTACATTGTGTATCTAAGTCAATCAGTAAGGTTCGGTATCCCTGACTAGCAGAAATGGCAGCAAGGTTGACTGCCAAACTTGACTTACCCACACCACCTTTTTTGTTGAACAACACTCTTATCATTTTCTATCTCGATTAATACTGCAATTTTGTCATACTATTAAAGAAGCAAAAGCTTATTTTCAAATACTTGCGCTCAGGATAAACAGTATGTCAATCTATCAACTATATTGACATGTCTCATCACATTTATTGGTAATAATAAAATGAAAACGGCTGAACGTATATTAATAACTTCCCTTGATATTTTTAATCAAAAAGGGGAAAACAACGTCAGCAGTGTCGAGATTGCAATGGAATTAGATATCAGTCCTGGCAATTTGTATTATCATTTTAAAGGTAAAGAAGTCATAGTAGGTGCCTTGTTTGATATTTATCAACATCAGTTGCGGGGGATTATTGATGCTCCGAGCAATCAAACAGATATTTCTCTGAGTATTGAAGAATTTTTTTATTATCTGTACCTGATCATTGAAAAGAACCATTTATTTCGTTTTTTATATCGAAACCCTACCGATTTAACTGATAAATACCCTGTTGTGGCCAAAGGATTTATCAAATTGATGGCTGCTCAAGAACGTTGTGTTACTGAGCTCTTAGCCCAGTTTGTGATACAAGGTACCATTACGGCCTCTGCTGGTCAGTGTAATCAAATGGTCGAAATCATCGGATTAGTATTTAGTCAGGCGGGAAATTATTACGCTTTAAAAGGTCATGATATCAATGGTGATGAGTATCTATATAAAAGTTTGTCAGCAATTTTGTTCGCGTTGTTACCTTACATTAACATCGCGCCAGGTGAGTTACATCATTTGCAAGAAGCTATAGTCAATCACGAATTCTCCAATCAAGGATAATGAATTAGAACGTGTTGTGTATCAGCATAAAAGGATAACGTTTTGAGTAAAAAACTAACATTTCTCGATAAGACATTTTGGATCACTGAAACTGAGGCTAATCCTAAACATGTCGCCGTATTACAACTGCTGAAAATACCCGCTGATGCGGCAAGTGATTATGTAGATAAGTTGTTGGCAGAAATGCGCACGTTTGATAAAGCTACGGCACCCTTTAACTGTCGAGTCAGAACTGTGATGGGTTACCCAATTAAATTTGTACCTGTTGAGCAGTTAGACATGCAGTATCACGTTAAAGTGCATAATATCGATGATTTGAACGATAAGCCTGCCTTAAATATATTTGTTGCTAGTTTGCATGAAACTTGGCTAGACAGAGATAAGCCACTTTGGCAATTCCATTTTATTAAAGACATCAATACTGAGCAGTTCGCTTTATATATCAAAATTCATCATATGTGTGGAGATGGCAGCACTTTAATACGTTGGTTTCAGGCAGGTTATAACCAGAGCCCAATTAATGAAGGCTTTGTACCTGTTTGGGCAATGGACAGAACCCAAAAAATACGCCATAAGACACCATGGTTTAAAGCCGTTTTTGGGAGCCTGTGGGGTTTTTTTATAGCCGTTAAGGATTCAATTTGGATCTGGTTTAGGTTATTGATCAAGTTACTTAGGATAAATAAAGATTATATGCCATTGCCTTTTACAGGCACAAAAACGGTGCTGACAGGGCAGGTGAAAAAAGGCCGAGCAGTTGCTACCTTAGAATTCGACTTTGCGCGCGTTAAAGTGCTCAGTAAACGTTTAAGAGCCACAGCCAATGAAATCATGTTATGTGTGTTTGATATCGCCGTTCATAGGCAACTCGCTGACTATGGGCAGACATTTGAAAAAGCGTTATTCACTAATATGCCTATTAATTTACGCAAACCCGGTGAAACAACCAATGGCAATCAAATAGCTATAGTGCCAGTTGAGCTGGCCCATGGACATACTGATCCTTATCTTAGACTCAGAGAGATAATTGAAAATCACCGAAAAGTCAAAAGAGCAGCTACGTCTTCTCATCCTGCATCATTTAGCTATTACACTTTGTTAATACAGACCTATGCCTTGATCTTTGAAATGTTAGGGTTATCGAATTGGGTCAAACCTATCGCTAATATTTTGGTGTCAAATATGCCAGGGCCTTCTGACATAATGTATTTTAAAGATAGTCAAATGCTGGCTGCATACCCTATTTCAACTATTACCCCCGGTGGTGGAGTGAACATTACTATGGTGACTTATAATGGTCAGGCCAATATTGGACTCGTTTGCTGTAATAATAATATTGATAGTTTAGAGCCATTGGCTCGTTACAGTGTCGAGGCGTTTGATATGTTGGAAAAATGTCTCGAGATCCCAGTGTTAATGTGGATGATATTGGTGAAAAGCTGAGTGCTTGAGTGGCTATGTTGCTTATGACCAGTGGGCATGGGACTAAAATGACTATGCCCACAAGTATTAGGCTGACACACGAAAAATGATTATACAAAAAAGCGCTTTGCAACCTACAATGCAACGCTTTATGGTGAAATATGGGTTTTGCCCCTGCATATGTTAATCATACAGCTTTGACTGAAGTGTTAAGACATCGCTATTGAGGAGATGAATTACTCAGAATTTAAATCTCAAATGCCTCTCTTCAACCGCTACCTCTTTACCATATTGAATGAAAAGACTTTCTTCAAAGTCATTTATGTCCAAACTATATTGCATATCTTCACTGGCCGCCAATTCAACAATGATATTTTCTATCTGTGGTTTATGGTAATCCAGTATTTTTTGTTTACTACCACTTAAATACATTTGCAAATAACTATTAGCCTCGGAAGCCGTGGTACCTGTCATAATACTGAGTGCTGTTTTCATTGTTCCCGTTACCATAGACAGTAAGGGACTTGGAACAAACTGATTAATTAGGCTAGATGTATCTTTGAAAATCGAATATTCATCGTTTAAGGTATTAATATCGGTAATACGTAGTTCAGTTAACATGACGTTTTTTGTGGTTTGATCGTATTTTGGGGTGGCCTGAACAACTAACACAACATGAGCACGGTAAATGGGGTTGGCAAAATAGGTGACTTCAATTGCGCCTAACACTTCGGCTTGAATATAAGATGATTTGAAGGGCATCGATATATTCACTTTTGAGAGCGTAAATCGACCTTCTCCTTTAGGTACAGCAATAGGCAATGAAAGTGGTAGGTGAGGCTTAATTAATCGACTGATATCATCCACTGAATAATCCACGTGCTTAAGTCGTTTAAAGCGGATAAGGCACTTAGCTAGGAGTAAGCGAAATGCCATTTTGAAAGATTTCGAATCCAAACTAATGCTTCTCCATAGATAATTGTGATAATGCTTAACCCAACCTATATTTTATAACTAATTGAATTTTATTGTATAATTTTATTCCGCACTAGACATCCAATTTTACAGGAAAGCAACACTAAGTTATCTTTTTTGTTACACTTACTGGTATGACATCAGATGAGTGTTGTTCATGTTATAGCCGCTGACAACCCTGTTTCAACGGCATATTATAGAGCAACAAGTCCTAATATTTTCAGTTCAAATAAGTAACCGATTTTATGCAAAAAATTTCTCAGACACAATTCGATTTTATCATCATAGGCGCAGGTTCAGCTGGTGCCACTTTAGCGGCGCGCTTAACTGAAAATAGCCAATTTAGCGTGTGTTTAATTGAGGCAGGTGGTAAAGATAAAAGTCCTTTTATTCATATTCCATTTGGTTTGGCCTTTCTTACTCGACTGACCAACTTAGGTTGGGAATATGATACCGAGCCGCAACCTGAATTAAATAATCGCCAACTTTTTTGGCCCCGTGGCAAAGTATTAGGTGGTTCAAGCTCTCTCAATGCAATGTGTTATATACGTGGTGTGCCTGAAGATTATGACCGATGGAGTGATATGGGCGCTAAAGGGTGGGATTGGCAAACGGTTTTACCTTATTTTAAAAAGTCGGAAAAACAACAACATGGTGAAAGCAAGTTCCACGGTGCTGACGGTTATCTGAGCGTCAGTGATTTACGCCACACTAATCCTCTTTCACATTCATTTGTTGATGCAGCTGAAGAAATTGGTTTGTCTAAAGTCACAGACTTTAATAGTGCTGAACGCGAAGGATTAGGCTTTTATCAGGTAACCCAGGAAAATGGCCAACGTTGTTCTACAGCTAAAGGTTATTTAACGCCCGCTTTAACGCGGTCTAATTTAACTGTATTAACCCATGCGCTAGTTGAGAAAATTCAAATTTTGGATGGCGTGGCGACAGGTGTAATACTGCAAATTGATGGCGAATCAATTGAACTTCATGCCAATAAAGAGGTGTTGTTATCTGCTGGTGCGATCAATTCACCCCAAGTATTGATGTTGTCTGGTATTGGGCCAAAAGAGCATCTGAGTGAAAAAGGTATTGAAGTAAAAGCAGATTTACCTGGGGTTGGACAAAACTTACAAGATCACCTTGACGCCATAGTGCAACATCGTTGCAAAAACCGTGATAGTTATTCCATTTCATTTGCGCTTATTCCACGTTATGTTAAAGCCGCGTTTAACTATATGTTTAATCGCCAAGGTCTTTTCACCAGCAATGTTGCTGAGGCAGGGGGATTCGATAGAACGGGCAGTGCAGGAGATATTCCTGATATTCAATATCACTTTTTACCGGCGATTTTGCTTAATCATGGGCGCACTACTGCATTTGGTTATGGTTATGGGGTGCATGTATGTTGCCTTTACCCCAAAAGTCGAGGAGAGATAAAGTTACGCTCAAATATCCCTAGTGATTTGGCTAGCATTAACCCGAATTACCTCGAACACCCTGATGATCAAAAAGTGATGATTGATGGTGTGCGACGTGCGCGGACCATTTTAGCTGCTCCAGCCTTTGAAAAATACCAATCCTGGGAAATAGGACCTGGCCCTGAAGCACAAACAGATGAACAAATATTGGATTTTATCCGTAAAAAAGCCGAAACCATTTATCACCCAGTAGGTACCTGCAAAATGGGTGACATAAGCGATGTGACGACAGTCGTAGACTCAGAGTTAAAGGTTAAAGGCATAGAAGGCCTAAGAGTGGTAGATGCCTCTGTTATGCCCACACTTGTAGGTGGAAATACCAATGCTCCTACTATTATGATTGCAGAACGTTGTGCTGATTTAATTAAGCAACAATATCAATAATGCTTAACGTTAGTTAAATAAAGCCAATCATTCACAGAATATGTTTACCTCAAATCCGGGCCCTATTTATTGATGACGACAAAGGGTAAAAATTTGTCAATTAATATGCCCATTAAAATTAAGGCGTAAATAGTATTCATTGTTTGGATGCAAATTTGCGTTATTTTCTGAATAGATTTAACCATTGGTCGGCATTTATAATGCTGGTCTCGCTTTTACTGAACAAGTAGGTAGCTGCCTGTCTTTTACTTGCTATCTTTAACTTAAGCTTATGCATCGTTAGTGGGTCTTAAAGTTGAGTATCCTTCAGTTAAACGTGCGCCACCTGATGTTAATAGTCATAAATTTGATTTTTTCCTTTGAAAAGCCCTCTCTTTTTTCAAGAGACCTATCTGACATTCTGATGTGCATTTAAACGTTATTTAAAATCTATTTTATAGTGAGGCCATCAAACCCAGACTCATTATTGTTCAATTAAAACGTTCTGCAGTCCCTATTTATCAGACAAATAATTAATGACAGTATCCGTAAAATCTGTGAACAGACCATCCACTTTTAATTCTTCAAACAATAATTGTAGCGTTTGTTGTGTATCTACATTGTCTGGTAGCGCGTCATTTCGAAAAGTATAAGGATGGACTTTTAAGTCAGCAATATGTGCTTGTTTGACAAAGTTTGTAGGCTGCATCGTTTTTAAATCAATCAGTTGAGGTATCCAAGGGCCAATGCCTTGGGCAACTTTAGCTATTGCCTTTAATCCCTCGGGCGTTTTTAGAACATCATAATTAGTAGGTGATTCTAGCCAATCGTTTTCACCAATCAGTTGTATGAGTTTGACTCTTGCATCTAGGTCATTTCGTAATCGCTGAGTTTCAGCAAAGTCAAAACACTGCAAATATATCGCTTTATCTGGATTATCTAGCTTATGTTTTCGCAAAACAGTCAAAACTAGTTGGCTGATATCCACTCCTTGCTCCTTATGCCAAGCGGGAGACTTTATCTCGGGATAGAAGCCGGTATTTTTGTTGAACTGGCGATTAAGTTGCTGGATTAAATCAATTTGTTCTTCAAAAGTGGCAATGTGAAACGTGTTATTGCCTTGGTAACGATTCGGAAAAACTTGTTTGCCTTTTGCATCTTGCCGTTCATGTACGCTAAGAGTCTTCAATTCAGACAATGTAAAGTCTAAGACATAATAATGACCGTCCTCACGCTTTCTGCTAGGAAATACTTGCTCTACATCCGTCACCGCTTCAAGTTGAATACCGTGCAACACTATTAATTTGGAATCTTTGGACACTACTAAATCTTGTTCAATAAAGTCAGCGCCTATCGCGTAGGCTAAAGTAACCGACTCAAGTGTATGTTCAGGTAAGTAACCTGAAGCACCTCTGTGAGCAATGACTAAAGGTTTATCGGCAATGATTAAAGGTTTTGGGGGGATCATCTGACAAGAAGAAACTAAAATCAGTATTCCTAAAAAGTAGTATTTCATAATATTCACTTTATTTGCGTTCAATTAATTCGATAGCATAACCGTCGGGATCTCGCACAAAAGCGATCACTGATTTGCCGCCTTTTACTGGACCAGGCTTTCGGTATACATCCCCACCTTGTTGTTCAATAAACTCACATATGGCATAAATATCATCTACTCCGATAGCGATATGACCAAATGCATCACCCATATTGTAGTGTTTTTCGCCCCAGTTATACGTTAGCTCTAATACGGTTGTATCAGACTCTTCACCATACCCAATAAATGCCAAAGTATATTGGTACTCTTTATTCTCACTTTTCTTAAGCAGTTTCATACCCATCAAGTTGGTGTAAAAATCAATTGAGTTTTGAAGGTCGCTGACCCGTAGCATGGTGTGTAGTAACCGCATATTGATACCTTTTTTGATTTGAGTGGCAGTTGTTGGTGTCTGTTCCCTCAGGATCACAGCATAATAGGGCAGTAATAGAAACAAAATATGACAAGAATGCAGTTTTATTGGTCCTTTAGTTACAAATTAGCTTGTTCGCCATGAAGAAGAACATTCAAAGCATTGGATTTCGTCAGGTAAAAAAGAGGTTTGATAAAGATGTCATGAGGGGGTAGCTAAACATAATTTGAATCAAAAAATATCAATTAAGTTAGCTATGACAATTAACAAGAAAGTTCGGTACCAGATGCATTTTCGTTAATGCCATTTCTGTCACTGTCGGTACTCATTTTAACCCTTCCTTGCAAGGTAACTGACAGCGAGCGAGCATATTCTGACTTTCCATCTTTATGACAAAGTAAAATTTCAGTCGTTTCATTTGCTTCGCCGGTTCCGGTAAACTTAATGATATCGGTTGTGTTGGTCATTAAACTAGTCAAAGATGATGAACCACTTGTAACCAATAATTCTTCTGTGACAGCTCGAATAGCGTTATCGTCTTTATCAATAAAGACTATTTTAGGATCATTCCAATCGTTTGAGCATACAGAGTAATCTTTAGATGGACATACTACTACCTCTGCTTGCTCGTCTATTGCATGGTGCCTTGCATACTGGATCAGCGAACTAGTTTCGTTGATTTCTGCGACAATACTATTTTTTATTAAGATGCTTTGAATACTGGGGCCGACTAGTGTCAGTATTATTGCAACGATGGAAACAGTGATCATTAACTCAACCAGTGTCACACCTTTTTGCTGTTTCACGTTATTCACTCCAATTTTTGTAAACTTAAGATAAACTATATTTGAACTTTTAGGGTATGAAATAGTTATCAAAGGTTAGATATAACATACACATGTTGATAATATTAGGTTGTAGCTACGTTTTAAGTTATGGATGCTTGAAGGTAATAATGACGAAATTTCCAGCCTAGCTGAACTTTTTACTGGCATGACATTATTGAGGTGAAAAATGCAAACGAGTACTGTGATAGAACAAATGCGGGTTTTACCTAAAATAGATGTTAATTATGAAGTTGAGCGTCGGGTCAATTTTATAAAATCTCAGCTTATTAGTAGTGGGATGACCGTTTTAGTTTTAGGTATCAGTGGGGGAGTCGATTCTTGTACTTTAGGACGACTCTCTCAACTTGCGGTAAACCAATTAAATCAAGAATACCAAAAACATTATCAGTTTATTGCAGTTAGATTGCCATACAACGTGCAAGCTGATGAGGCCGATGCCCAAGCCTCAATAGATTTTATTCAGCCAAGTCAGCATATTGCTGTGAATATACTGCCCGGTGTAGATGCGATTGACCAACAAACACGTTTAGCTCTAGATGCTGTTGGGTTGCTTACTGGTAATGAAAGTAAGTGTGATTTTGTCAAGGGTAATGTTAAAGCACGTACCCGCATGGTGACGCAATATCAAGTCGCCGGTTTACTCGATGGTTTAGTTTTGGGTACAGACCATTCAGCAGAAAACATCACCGGTTTTTATACCAAGTATGGTGATGGAGCATGCGATCTTGCACCTCTATTTGGTCTAAATAAACGCCAAGTAAGGCAGATTGCTGAAGTTTTAGGGGCTCCGCGAAATATTATCTATAAAGCACCAACCGCTGATTTAGAAACCTTAGTGCCACAAAAATCTGATGAACAGGCTCTAGGAATGAGTTACGATCAAATTGATGATTTTTTAGAGGGTAAAGTTGTGGCAGACAATATTGCTGAAAAACTGGTTGCTATTTTTGAAAAAACACAACATAAACGTGTCCCCATTCCAACTATATATGACGAATGATTTTTAAATTAATAAGCCCCACTAATTGAGACATAAAATGAAAAAAATTGAAGCGATAATTAAACCGTTTAAATTAGATGATGTTCGCGAGGCATTGTCAGAAGTTGGTGTAAGTGGCATGACTGTCACAGAGGTTAAAGGTTTTGGTCGGCAAAAAGGTCATACAGAATTGTATCGTGGTGCGGAGTATAATGTTGATTTTTTACCAAAAGTTAAAATCGAATTAATAGTGACAAATGAACAATTAGAACGTGGTATTGAAGCTATTATGAAAACAGCACAAACTGGAAAAATAGGCGATGGCAAGATATTTGTATCTGACGTAGAGCGGGTGATCCGTATTCGTACAGGTGAAGAAAACGAAGAGGCTGTTTGATACTAGAAAGCGCTGTTTAAATCAAACAGGTTGTTCAGCTGAAACACAAGTGTTTCATCGGTACAATTTGTGTTTAGGGAAAAACTGAAATAATAATTAATGCGCTTAGGTCTAGTGTACTGAAACCAGACTATAATGTTTAATAATCGTTTTTGATTGGCTCATAACTTTAAAGGAAACTCAATATGCAACAAATTAAAAAAACAGCCATTGCCACAGCACTTGGCGCAGTTGTTATCGGCTCACTTGCTTCTATTAGTGTTCAAGCTAACACTAGCCCGTTTAGCGTTCAATCTTTAGATTCTGGCTATATGCTCATTGCTGAAGAAGGCAAATGTGGTGAAGGTAAATGTGGCGGAGATAAAGCCGAAAAAGCAACCAAAACCATGAAAGAAGGCAAATGTGGTGAAGGTAAATGTGGCGGAGATAAAGCCGAAAAAGCAGCCAAAACCATGAAAGAAGGCAAATGCGGTGAAGGTAAATGTGGTGGAGATAAAGCCGAAAAAGCAGCCAAAACCATGAAAGAAGGCAAATGCGGTGAAGGTAAATGTGGCGGAGATAAAGCCGAAAAAGCAGCCAAAACTATGAAAGAAGGCAAATGTGGTGAAGGTAAATGCGGTGGCCAAGCTTAATAACTTAGGTTTAGTTAAATGATAAAGGCCGGCTCATGTCGGCCTTTATTTTAGAAAAATTCAGGTGACACATCTAATGATCAATAAACATCTTTCAGGGGTAGGCTTAGGTTTACGCCGAGAAATGCTCAATGAGCTTTTACCTGATATTCCCAGCTCTGTCGATTTTTGGGAAGTGGCGCCGGAAAATTGGATCCCTCTTGGGGGAAAGTATCAGAAAAACCTCAACCAATTTACCTCTGCCTGTAATTTTGTTAGCCACGGTTTGTCATTGTCTATTGGCAGCCCTGATACCCTTGATATCAACTTTGTGAAAAAGGTGAAAGCGTTCTTAGATAGACATCATATTTTGTATTACAGTGAACATTTAAGTTACTGTTCGGGTCAAGGCCACCTGTATGATTTGATGCCTATTCCTTTCACCGAAGAAGCAGTTAAACATGTAATTGAGCGGGTTAAACAAGTACAAGATATTATTGAGCGGCCGTTGCTATTAGAAAATGTGTCCTATTATGCCGCACCTGGACAAGAGATGAGCGAACAAGAATTCACACTATCGGTATTGAATGAATCGGGTTGTTTGATGTTACTCGATGTGAATAATATTTATGTCAATTCTATTAACCACGGCTACGATGCCGAAGCTTTCTTAGCTGCTATGCCCAGCGGTAAAATTGTATATGGGCATATCGCAGGGCACTATGATGAAGCTGATGATTTAAAAATTGATACCCACGGTGCAGATGTGATTGAACCTGTTTGGCAATTACTTAAAAAGGCCTATGAGATCCATGGTGTTTTTCCAACGTTGTTAGAAAGAGACTTTAATATCCCACCCATTAATGAATTATTATTAGAAATGGAAAAAATCAGAACTATTCAGCAGCAAGTATCTGCCCAGCACCCGAAACAATTTAGCGCCTAATGACGTCACTGATAAAAACACAACGTGCTTTTATTCAGCATATAAAAAACCCTCAAGCCCATCCATTTGATGGAGAGATCGAAGACCGCCGTTTAAAAATATATCGAGATTTATTTTTTAACAATATTTTGGGTTTCCTCAGTTCAGGATTTCCTGTCTTAGAGAGTTTATATTCAGAAAAACAATGGCAAGTATTGGCGCGAAAGTTTTTTATTGAGCATACATGCCGCTCTCCTTACTTTATTGATATCAGTAAGGAATTTGTCGAATACTTAAGCGGTGAATATGCATTAACCGAGAGTGATCCGGTCTTTATGCTCGAATTAGCACATTACGAATGGCTGGAGTTAGACGTTAGTGTGCGCCAATCGAGTCAAATAGCTAATGTTTGGGACGGGCATTCACAGGTAATCCAAGTTCAGATGTCAGACTTAGCAAGCTTGGTCAGTTACCAATATCCGGTTCATCAAATAAGTTCTGATTTTAAACCTACACAGACTAATGAAGTGGTGTATCTAGTGATTTATCGAGATGCGACAGACGATGTGAATTTCACACTCGTTAATGCTGTATCTGCGCACTTGTTAAGTATAATTGCGCAACAAGGAGTGGCCAGCATTGACTTCCTTAGTAAAACGATGATTGCCGCCATGCCGCAACTTGACGTTCAACAAATCACCGAGTCACTTCAACAAGTGCTAAAGCAGTTATTAAAACAAGAAATATTATTTCCTGTAGACGAATAAATCTTACATCTTTTCCTGATATCTTTGTTGACTGAATTTGTTCGACAATAAGGATAAAAAGCTTCGCACTTAACGGTTTTAACTTGCAGCAGTATATATCCCTGTTAGCGCCATACAGCTCCAGAATTTTTGGATAGTTATCACGGGCATAACTTTTTAGGACTATCAATTTATTAAGCTATGGATTAATATCCAAATTCAAATTTAGTTGTTTTTAAGGGTGTTTACCCTTTAAGTCTGGAGTGCAGTAATGCAAGATAGTAACAGTCCTCACGACCCATTTAATTGGGGCTATTTGTTTGCCGCCTTAGGCGTTCTGTTAGCATTACCATTAATGCATGTCATACTGGGTTGGTTCGTTTTTTACCTATAATATCCGCAATTACTCTTTTTAACCTTATTAATTTACGGGGAAATTCGTGCCCGCCGAATATATAAAATCGGTTATTAAAACCGTTCCTAATTATCCTAAGCCTGGGATCATGTTTCGTGATGTGACCTCGGTTTTAGAAGATCATAAAGCCTACTCAGCCAGTATTGAAATATTATTGAAGCATTATGCGCCAATGGGTTTTGATAAAGTTGCGGGTACTGAAGCTCGTGGATTTTTGTTTGGTGCGCCTTTAGCCATTGAATTAGGGATCGGATTTATTCCGGTGCGTAAGCCAAATAAACTGCCTCGCGAAGTGATAAGTGAAAGTTATGAACTTGAATACGGTACTGATTGTCTAGAAATCCATAGGGATGCAGTAAAACCCGGCGAGAAAGTATTGATGATGGATGATTTGTTGGCAACTGGCGGTACTATGATCGCTACGGCTAATTTGATCAGGCGCTTGGGCGGTGTGGTTGAACACGCTGGTTTTGTTATTTCATTACCAGAACTTGGTGGTAATCAAAAACTTATCGATTATGGTGTTACCAGTTTTTCTATTTGTGAATTCGACGGTGAGTAACTAAGTAAATGAGTTATCAAGTTTTAGCTAGAAAATGGCGACCTAATCGTTTTGGCGAATTAGTAGGGCAAGAACATGTCGTTACTGCCATTTCTAATGCACTTGATAATAATAGACTGCACCATGCTTATCTGTTTACTGGTACGCGGGGTGTAGGTAAAACCACCATTGCTCGGATTTTTTCAAAAAGTTTAAACTGTGAACAAGGTCTAAGTGCTAAACCTTGTGGTCAATGCAGTACTTGTAAAGAAATCGAAAACGGCAATTTTATTGATTTACTTGAAATAGATGCTGCGTCTCGTACAAAAGTGGAAGACACTCGAGAGTTGTTAGATAACGTTCAATATAAACCCAGTCGTGGACGTTATAAAGTCTATTTAATAGATGAAGTGCACATGTTGTCGAAGCATAGTTTTAATGCTTTGCTGAAAACCCTCGAAGAGCCGCCGCCTCACGTTAAATTTTTGTTGGCGACCACTGATCCACAAAAACTACCCGTTACGATTTTATCCCGTTGTTTACAATTTAATCTTAAAGCCCTGTCTCGTTCACAAATTTGCCAGCAGTTAAGCTTTGTACTTGGCGAAGAAGGCATTGTATTTGACAAAGACGCGCTCAACCAGCTTGCGAGAGCTGCCCAAGGTAGTATGCGCGATGCGTTAAGTTTGACAGATCAAGCCATCGCTCAAGGTAATGGTGTAGTTGGGATACAAACAGTCACCGATATGCTGGGGCTAATGGATAAAAACCAAGTGCTCAAACTGGTTCATTCCTTGGTGAAAAAAGACAGCGGCAAAGTCATGCAGCAAGTCGAATTGATGGCTAACCAGGCTCCCGACTATGGGTTGGTCTTGGCTGAAATTATGAGCCTGCTGCACCAAATTGCTCTGACACAATTTGTGCCCGATGCATGTAAATTAGAAACGATTTCTGCCAGAGCTATTTTCCAATTGGCCAAATCTGTACCTGCTGAACAAGTTCAATTACTCTATCAAATTGCCCTGACAGGTAAAAAAGACTTACCCCATGCTGCCGATGCCAGGACAGGGCTGGAAATGACATTGTTGCGCATGCTGGCTTTTTGTCCGAATAATGTAAAGTTAGACGCACTAGACATCGTTGCCTTAACTCAAGATGTTGAAGGGGGTTTTAAACAACCCACCAGTCAAATAATAGACAATGTCACATTAGGAACGTTATCTACTGATCTCACAACACATAACTCTGATGAGATGAAAAACCAAAGCGCTACACTAGTTGAATCTGGTGTTGAATCTTCGGGTCAACAAAGCGAACCAGGTGAAGTCATAGCTGAAAATAATCCTGTGCTTGATGAAACGTTAAGTGCTGAGCCTTCATCTGAACTTTTACCCGAGCTTTCACCCGAGCTTTCACCCGAGCTTTCACTCGAGCTTTCACCCGAGCTTTCATCTGAACCAAATCAAGATCAAAGTAGATTACAGGATGGACAAGGAAAATCTTCGGACGCTGAATTATTTGCTCAGCAGGAAGATATTATGGAACAGGCAGAAAATTTTGGTCATCAACCAATAGATTATGACCAATATCAACCCGTTTCGTTGGAAGAACAACGCCATGGAGGTTTTGACATTGAACATCACACATCGGGTTATAAAAATGATGCAATACAAACACAGATCCCTCAGGCACATCCTCATCAGCAAACTGATACAAAACCAAATACCTCTACCGCTGATTTAATAGCACTTCGTAATAAGCTTAAACAAAGCCAACGTGAAGCGGGGGAAGGGGCTGAACAGGTAAAAAAGTCTGAAAGTTTTACACCATTCAATTTAGCTTCGATCCGTAATCAAAACCAAGAAGCTGAAATTAAAGCTGATGTGGCCAATGATAAAAAGCCAGGTCAGGATATTCCCCCATCAGCATCTATTTCGGAACCACAAATTTCATCTTCCAGTGTAGACCATGAAACAGATGATTTACCGCCATGGTCAGTTGAAAACGAGTCACCAGTTTCAGCAGCGGTTACCCCCTTAGTTACCCCTTCTGCTCCAACTTTGCTAACACCCATGAACAGTCCTTTTTCAGCAGAAAAAACGTTACAAGAAACTGAGTATTTCGATTCTTATGCTCATTTAGATGAAGATAATGTTGGCGATGTCACCTTAGAGGTATCAGCTTTTTTGCCTAACAAACAAAAAGTCCAAAAAGCGTTACAAATTGATGGATGGAGTAGGTTGATTGAAGATATGCAAGTGACCGCATTGACAAAACAATTAGCTTTACACTCTACTTTTAATAAACAAGGTAACACCGTTAGATTGATACTTTTAGAAACAAAGGCACATCTTATTTCAGATACAGCTCAGCAACAGCTCAAAGATGCCCTTTGTTTAGCACTTAATGAGCCTATTGAACTTGAAATTGAGCTTGGAAAACCCATTAACTCCCCATATGCCTTGCAATTAAAAGTGAATCAAGTGCGTAATGAATATGCCCGAGAAGTGGTGAAAAGTGATCCCGGCATTCAATTGTTACAAAAACAGTTTGCTGCCAAGATAGACAAACAAAGTATTCAAGCTAGATAGACGGCCAAAATTAAATATTTATTTTACACAAAGAGAGACAGATTATGATGAAAGGTGGAATGGGTAACATGATGAAGCAGGCGCAACAAATGCAAGAGCGCATGCAAAAAAACCAAGAAGAGTTAGCTAAAATGGAAGTCACAGGTGAGTCTGGTGCAGGGTTGGTTAAAGTCACAATGACATGCAGTCATGCAGTACGTCGGGTTGATATCGACTCAAGTCTTATGGAAGATGATAAGGAGATGATCGAAGATTTAGTCGCTGCAGCTTTTAATGATGGCGTAAGACGTGTGCAAGAAACCACTAAAGAAAAAATGGCTGATGTGACGGGTGGAATGCCTTTACCTCCTGGTTTTAAAATGCCTTTTTAAGACAGTAGCTGCGCAATACTAACTATAAGCAAAAAAACGTAGGTGATGGATGCAGTTTAGCCCCTTAATTAAAGAATTGATTGACGCCTTTAAGATATTACCAGGAGTAGGACCTAAGAGCGCCCAACGTATGGCGTTTCATCTTTTGGAGCGAAATCGCCAAGGTGCTCTTCAGCTAAGCCATGTATTGCACAATGCCATGGAACACGTCAAACATTGTGAGCAGTGCCGTACCTTCTGTGAAAATAAGTTGTGTGACATTTGTGCCAACCCCAAGCGACAAGAAAATCAAACATTGTGTATTGTGGAATCTCCTCAAGATATGCTGGCTGTTGAGCAAACCCTGGAATTTAAAGGCCGCTATTTTGTATTGATGGGGCACTTATCGCCCATAGACGGTATTGGTCCGGCGGACATCGGCTTAGAACAGTTATCCCAGATATTTGAAAATGACGATATCAAAGAAGTGATTTTGGCAACCAATCCCACTGTAGAAGGTGAAGCTACTGCACATTACATTGCGCAAATGTGTAAAAACCAAGCTATTAAAGCTAGCCGTATTGCTCATGGAGTGCCTGTTGGCGGTGAGTTAGAATTTATTGATGGCAATACCTTGACTCATGCTTTCGCTGGGCGCAGAGACATTTAAGTGTCTGGGAGTAATAACTTATTTGGCAAGTGAATCTGTTGCATCCAATGTGGTCAACAATACGCTCTCTGGGATAACAGTGTCTGAACTTGTTTAATCAAACATCATCAACCCTGCCTGTTTTTCCTCCAAATAAAAACAAATTATGTTGTTATCCTTGAAAACTAACTAACCGACCTCATCTACAAATCATCATTCAAGTAACTACAACTCAGGAGACACTTGGCTATGGCTGAATCAGCCCATCAAGAAACTCATGGATTTCAAACCGAAGTAAAACAATTACTTCAATTGATGATCCATTCGCTTTACTCAAACAAAGAAATATTCTTACGTGAATTAGTCTCAAATGCGGCCGATGCTGCAGATAAATTACGCTTTAAAGCCCTGTCTAATGACAGCTTATACGAAGGCGATGGTGATTTACACGTGAAGCTCAGTATCGATAAAGACGCTGGCACTATTACCATTGCCGATAATGGTATTGGTATGAATAAAACCGATGTGATTGAACATCTTGGTACGATCGCTAAGTCTGGAACTAAAGAATTCTTTGGTAAATTGTCTGGTGACGATGCCAAAGATTCGCAACTTATTGGTCAATTCGGTGTGGGTTTTTACTCTGCATTCATCGTTGCTGATAACGTTACTGTGCGCACTCGTGCTGCTGGTGATGACACGGCACAAGGCGTGCAATGGCAATCAGCTGGTGAAGGTGAGTTTACTATTGCCGATATCGAAAAAGCAGATCGCGGTACAGAAATTACTCTGCACTTAAAAGAAGATGAAAAAGAATTTTTGGACGATTGGCGTTTACGTTCAATAGTTAGTAAATACTCTGACCACATCAGTATTCCTGTCAAAATGTTCAAAGAAGAAGAGCCTGAGCGTGATGGACCTGATGACACTAAAATTCCTGCTGTGCCGGCATTTTGGGAAGCGGTAAACAAAGCGACTGCTCTTTGGACCCGTGATAAGTCTGATGTAAGCGAAGACGAATACAAGGAATTCTATAAACACATATCTCATGACTTCAGTGATCCCATGACGTGGTCACATAATAAAGTTGAAGGTAAAACGGAATACACTAGCTTGTTATATATCCCAAGCAAAGCCCCGTTTGATATGTGGAACCGTGAGCATAAACACGGACTTAAGCTTTATGTACAACGCGTTTTCATTATGGATGATGCAGAACAAATGTTGCCTACCTATCTTCGTTTTGTAAAAGGTTTGTTGGACTCAAATGATTTGCCGCTGAATGTGTCTCGTGAAATTTTGCAAGACAACAAAGTCACCCAAGCAATGCGTCAAGGTTGCACTAAACGTGTATTACAGATGCTTGAAAAAACGGCTAAAAATGACCCTGAAAAGTATCAGGCATTTTGGGCTGAGTTTGGTAATGCATTAAAAGAAGGTCCAGCTGAAGATCAAGCCAACAAAGAAAAAGTGGCTGGGTTGATGCGTTTTGCTTCAACGAGTACGGATTCTGAAGTGCAAACGGTTTCTCTTGCTGACTACATTGGTCGCATGCAAGAAAAACAAGAGAAAATATACTACATCACTGCAGATAACTATAAAGCAGCTAAATCTAGCCCACATCTCGAAATCTTCCGTAAAAAAGGTATCGAAGTGTTGTTAATGGCTGATCGCGTAGATGAGTGGTTAATGTCTCACTTAACTGACTTCAATGAAAAATCTTTTCAATCTATCACCCACGGTGCATTAGATTTGGGTGATTTAGAAGACGAAGACAGTAAAAAGGCTTTAGAAGAAGCAGAAAAACAGGTTGAAGGTTTAGCTGAACGCGTTAAAACTGCGTTAGGCGACAAAGTGAAAGATGTTAAATTTACTCATCGCTTAACAGACTCCCCTGCTTGTATCGTCGCAGATGAACAAGGTATGACAACTCAAATGATCAAGTTGATGCAGGCTGCAGGTCAACCTGTACCTGAAGCGCAGTACCATTTTGAAATGAATCCTGAACATCAATTAGTTAAATTATTGGCTGATGTGCAAGATGAAGAGCAGTTTTCTCAATGGACTGGTGTGTTGTTTGATCAAGCTTCATTGTCAGAACAAGGTAGTTTGAAGGACCCAGCTAGCTTTGTGCAAAACTTGAACAAGCTACTATTAAGCTTAGCTAAATAGGCCCATTAAGGCTTACATTAAGATAATAAAAACGGGCTTAGATGCCCGTTTTTGTATTAACGGCTTAAAAGTTTGTTTTATACGACCTATGTCTTATATTTAAAGCCTTAATACTGTTGTAACTTTAAAGTTGAATGTGTAAAGTTGCGCCCCTACTTTTTAAATCAAGTTATTGATCAGAGGACACAGCATGCGCATTATTCTTCTTGGTGCTCCTGGTGCAGGTAAGGGTACCCAAGCCCAATTTTTAATGGGTAAGTTCGGGATCCCACAAATTTCAACTGGAGACATGTTACGCGCAGCGATAAAGGCTGGTTCAGAGCTTGGTATAGCTGCAAAACGTGTAATGGATGAAGGTAAACTCGTTTCTGACGAATTGATTATTGGTTTGGTAAAAGAACGTATAACCCAAGCAGATTGTGCAAAAGGTTTTTTGCTAGACGGTTTTCCACGCACTATTCCACAAGCTGATGCAATGCAAGACGCTGGAATAAAAATCGATCATGTTATCGAATTTGATGTGGGCGACGAAGTAATTGTAGAACGTATGAGCGGTCGCAGAGTTCACCCTGATTCTGGCAGAGTGTATCATCTTCGCTATAATCCACCGATGGTTGAAGGAAAAGATGACCAGACGGGTGATGACTTAGCTATTCGTCCAGACGATGAAGAACAGACTGTACGTAAACGTCTTGGTATTTATCACGAGCAAACTAAACCATTAGTTAATTATTATACTCAGTTAGCTGCTGAAGGCGATTGTGCTTACCATAAGATGGATGGCACTCAAGCTGTTCAACTTGTCAGCAGTCAGTTAGAGACATTATTAAGTTAATTAAACTTTATTTTAGTTTGATTGAAGCCTGCGTATAGTGGGCTTTTTTGTGGCTTTTTTTTATTTGTTGGAGTGATTGTATGCACACCCCCATTACAGCTTTTTATGCAGGGTTATTGGGTATCTTATTTTTATATCTTTCCGTTCTGGTTATTAAAGGTCGGTTTAGTAAAAAGATATCCCTTGGTAATGGAGGTGACCATCACTTCCAACAAGTTATCCGTGCCCATGGCAATTTTAGCGAATATACACCTATTGTGCTTATCTTGCTTTTTGTCGCCGAGGTAAACCTAAGTCACCCCATTACTTTACATCTGGCGGGTACTGCGTTGTTATCTGGCCGTTTTCTTCATGCATTTGGGTTACGTAGACATTCTGGGTCGAGTTGGCAAAGGATATCTGGCATGTTGCTGACATTTGCATCATTGATAATATTGTCAGTAATAAATATTTTAGTTTTATACCGCTAAGTTATTGGTTTGTTAAATGTAAAAAAACGGCGCTCACTAGGCGCCGTTATTGTTTACAGTTAATACAGGGAGAGTTGTTTAAAGTTTATTTGATATTTTCAATCAGCTTACTACCTATCTCTATTTTTCTTGGCTTTTTCGACTCTGGCACCACACGTTCTAAATCAACATGTAATAAGCCATTTTCTAAGTCAGCAGCTAATACTTTAACGTGATCTCCTAGCTGGAATTTACGTTCAAAACTTCGCTCTGATATGCCTTTGTGTAGAAACTTACGTTCTTCCTTAGTGGAAGCGTCTTTATTGTCTTTTGCTACTTTAGTGCCAATGACCTGTAAGGTATTTTCTTGCACTTCTATGCTCACTTCATCTTTAGCAAATCCAGCAATAGCCATGGTAATACGGTATTTATCTTCAGCCAATAATTCAATATTGTAGGGAGGGTAAGTAGATTGTTTTTCGTTTTTTGATGCAGTGTCCATCATTGATGCTAAGTGATCAAAACCAATGAAAGAACGGTAAAGTGGAGATAAGTCGATGTTACGCATTGTGTATATCCTCGTAAATTAAGCAATATAAAATTTAATTTGTCCCGAATATTCGGCGACGTTTTTGGTATGGATTTCCTATCACCAAACCCAGTATGGGATGTGTTATCTAATGTGAGATAACACATCAGAAACAAGTCCTATGTTTCTGTGTCAACCCTTTCGGCGTCAACAAGATATATATGTAGATTACATATTGTTTTTCAATGATAAGGTTTAAATTAATTGAATTTTAATATGCAACTAATTGAAATTTATGCAAAATAAAATTTTATTTATTTTAAGTCTTTTTCAACTGCAGCAAGTGTATGAATAAATGTAGTGTCATAAAGTGTATTTTTTGTATGGCTTTTATCCACTAATGAACTTATCTCTGTACAGCCTAAAATGATCTCTTGCGCATCTCGCGGGGTTAAATTTTGTATGATATCTAAATATTGTCCGCGGGATTGCTTGTCTACTATACCCAAGCATAACGCTTGGTATATAACGCGATAAATAATCTCTTGCTTATCGTCAGTGGGAACCAACACATTAATCGAAAATTTATCAGTTACCTGTCTTTATAAAAGCCCTATTGCACAGTGAACTTTTTACCAGGCAGCCCGATTGTATTTAAATTATCTGATATAAGTTGTGCACCAGTAGCATCAGCAATATGCAGTAAAGGTATACTCACATCGTCAGAAACTTGTGATACTACTTTATGCACAGTATTGGTAAAGATTAGAAAAAAAATCAGTACATGCTGCTTCAAGCGACTTAGCTGAAGCAAATAAAACATCCACGGTTTTTGCCCATTAACTTGATGTTGCAAAGCTTCTATTTCTGCGAAGTCGACACTGACCATGACACGTTTTGTAGCATGCAATCTATCTAACTATTTTTTAATACTTTGGTTAATTAGTTGATAATAACTCGCTATTGATTCATAACTCATGTTACCAATCAATCCGATTACTTTCATCACTACCCCAAGCCATTTAAAACAAAGTGTTAGGTTAATTTCATCACTAAAAAAACCGTAATAACGTAAAACCCAGCGTTTGCTGGGTTGTATATGGAACCATCTATTTTTGCGCTCGAATCTTTTATTAGCAACCGTTAAAAACTATATTGCGCACCAACCGAAAACGTCTGTGTTTTGTTAGGGCGAGCCCCATAAGGTTGTCTACTGACTATATTTTGTTCGTCAGTTAAATTTTCGATGCGAGCGAATAGTTTCAGCGCATCGGATACTTGGTAGTTAGCACTGATATCCACAGTAAAGCTGCTATCCGTTTTCTCAAACGCTGCGCAAGACGCTTTTACACATACTGCGTCAACATATACACCATTGACGTAAGCAGACCAATTACTGCCTTCTAAGCCAAGAGATACTTGACCTTGGTTTTCTGGAATATAAGGGATGGAGTCACCCGCGCTCACATCACCAAAAAAAGCAGTGTCGGCGATGTCTGTATCAAATGTACTGTCGATATAGGTATAGGTGATATTAAGTGGAACGCTGATGTTATTAAATTCAGTCAGTTCTGTTTTCAAAACAAATTCAATACCTTGCACTGTTGCCGCATCACCATTAAAGGCGTCACCAATTTCACAGTCACTGCCTGAAGAAGCGGTACACTCACCTAATAAATTGTCATAGTCGCTTAAGAAATAAATGGCTTCGGCATTAAGTGTGTTATTGGCAAAACGAAAACCAAATTCATAGTTAATCGCTTCTTCTTCTCTTACATCTGGAGAGTTACTTGGGGCAGTGAATCCTTTATGCGCACCGGCTACTAATGTGAAATTTTCATTAATTTTATATAGGGCCCCTAAACCCGGCAAAATGACCTGCGTATCGTTTTCGCGATCATCGCGAAACGTGCGTGTTTCACCATTGTTAAAACGTGTTCGCTTTTGTTCGATATCTTCAAAGCGTAAACCTGGTGTGAATACCCAATTACCAAATTCGATGCGATCGTAAATATGTATAGCTAACGCTTGTGCTTCTTGTACACGATTTCCAGCATTACCTAATTCACCCAAGTCATTGAGTTGCAATTTCCCGTTAAGTTGCTGGTACGTACTGTTACGTTGTAAACGGTCCTCTTCGTCTTCATGTACTCTTAATCCCACTTCCAATTGATGTTTAACTTCACCAATTGTTTTGTCCCAGTAAAGGCCAAATTGAATGCCGCGAGAGAAGTATTCACGGGCATTAGCGCGTATTTGAATACTACCTTTGACAGTATCGATACCGCCATCTAAAATACCTTGCAGTTGGTTAGCACTGAGGCCATTGAGGCTTTCATTATTATTCAGTGCAGAGATAACGTTTGACCAACTAGTTTTAGAAAAATCTTGGGCATTGTCGCTACCATCAAAATCAATACCCTCAGTTTTAAACCAATTACGTTCATGTTGGTTGTTGTAGGCTGTGGCTGTGAAATTAAAATCATCGTTGATTTTGAAGCCATAACGGAGAATCACTTGGCTATGTTCGGTGGAGATATTATCGAGTTCAGACATGCCATAACGTCTAGTACTGTTTAGGCTAAAATCTGTATCAGTTAATCCCAAATAACTTTGATTCGAGTCTTGGTCGGTCATTTGTAATTTTAGCTCAGCACTGTGAGCAGAGTTGATTGGTGCATAAGCTAGCTTTACAGTTAAATCTGTTACATCTAAACCTGTATTGGTGTCACTTCGGTCAATATCTTGAAATCCATCAGATTGCCATTGGTGCGCCTCAACTAGATAACCAAAACCGTTATCGCGTGTATCACCATAATTGGCATGAAGGCGGTAGGTGGCATCTTGAGCCGCTTCTAGGGTGACTTGTCCACCTTGAGTTTCTGGGATCGGTGTAGACACCATATTTAATGCGCCACCTATCGTATAAGGGCCTTGAGTAATTGCGGCCGGACCTTTGACAACTTCAACTGCGCTCATACGGCCCATAGTAGGGAAATAATAGGCTGAAGGTGCAGAGTAGGGCGCTGGAGCAATTAAAATATTGTCCTCAAGTAGCGTTATCCTGCCACTGCGTTCGGTTGCCACACCTCGGATACTTATGTTTGGACGCAAGCCATAACCGTCTTCGACTTGCACAGACACACCTGGAATTTGGCGAATAACTCTTTGGATATCGCTATAAACAAACTTAGCTAACTCTTCTTCACCAATATATTGCGCTGCGCCAGTGGCGGCTTGTGCACTTGTTGCGCTACCGTAAATGGTCACGGTTTCGACTGCGGCTTTGGGTGAGTGTGCAAGGGCACTATTTGCTAATATCACCAGGGCAACGGTGGACGCAAGAATGCTTCTTTTCATTAATTATCTACCTGTATCTCAGTTAAGAATAAATCGTTAAATAGTCTGAATTTGATAGGTAGGATAATAATTTAATATGAATCTAAATGCAAATGATTCTTAATAAGAATTGAATGATTCAGCAATAAAAAAACCGACAACGTTGCCGGTTTTTATTTTTGATACAAAAAAGTGTTACGGTTACTTAGTTATTTGTTGCCGCTTTTAAGTAACGATTGAAATTAGCTTGGTTATTATCTTTTAACGATTGGCATTGTTTGGCAGAGTAGATGGCTATGTCGTAGCTGCGTGCCATACCCTCAACGTTTTCCTTTTTACCTGCATAGAACTTTTCGGCCAACATAATATTGTCTGCATCACACGAGCTTGAAAAATACTCTGGCATTCTGGCTATATGATAGGCTGGCATTTTTTTTGATAGAGCATCAAAGTTTTTGTCTAACCAAACATAAAACATAGTTTGATCATCCAAGCCGCTTATCGCAGCATACACATTAGTCATTGCGTTGGCAGGACTGACATGGTCCGACAGGGCAAAGTCTAAGGTTTTTGAGATTTGTTGCTCATCGGTGAAAATCATAGCACGACTGATTGTGCCGCGAATATTTGCATCTGTATTGGCAACATAAAAGTCTCTTAATTTTGTAAACCAATCTTGATCATTAAAGCGAGCCATATACCTTAATGCTCTAGTAGCAATGCTTCTAGGGACACTTGTAGGATCTGCCAAATACATATTAGCTAGCTGTGCACTGACTTTTTCTACTTTAGGAGTATTGGCATAACGACTTAACATACCGTACACCGAGCCACGCAAACGTGTGGTATCGGTTGAGTCGCCAGGTTTATCTTCGACACCTAAGCGTTCGAACCAAGGTGTAAGTTTTTTAGCAATAAATCGACCAAATATGGCCTCGTTATTTTTGTCTACCAAATACAGAAAGTCACTCATAGTAGACACTACAGCTGCGCCAATCATAGGATTGCTGTCATCAACTAAGGCATCCATTACCGTCATCATTTCAGCTAACTCAATTTCACCCGCTGAGAACAGGGCTTCAGTATTATAGAGTAGGGATTTTTTCTCCCGCACATTTAATACTGATAAATCGTCTAGTAGGGCGGCTAGTTGCTCCGCTGACACTTTCCAGCGCATATAACCCATGGCGTTTTCGTTCGGGAAAATCCAGTCTGCCTCAGCAAGTTCAATAACCGATTGTTTGGCTGTATTTAGGAACAAATTTGTGCGAGATACTTTACCATTTTTCTTATAACTAATCGCAAGTGGCACGATCCAAGTTTGCTCTTTTACTGCTGATCCTTTTACATGATAACGAGTTTGGCTAATCTCGCCATTTGCCGAAAATCTGACTAATGGATAACTGGGTTGTTCTAGGTAAGTTTTCATCATAGCTGGTACATCGAAATCGGCCACAGTTGACAACACCTTCCATAGGTCATCGGCATGAGCATTGCTAAATGCGTTGTTTTTCATATAAGTCTGAATGCCTTTTTGGAAAGCTTCTTCGCCCACCATGGACTCAATTAGCTGCAAAATAGACTCACCCTTACTATAATTTAAGCCTAGACCATCCATTACATCCGTTTGGCTTTTCACCACTTTTTTAACTGGTTTTACCGTTGGGCTGGCGTCAGCACCAAAGGCACCTTCTTGCACTAATCGGCCTTTGAAGTTTTGTTCTGGGTATAGGTCCATCATCACTTTACTGGCCATCCAAGAGGCGAAAGCTTCGTTAAGCCATAAATCATCCCACCATGCCATAGTGACTAGATTGCCGTACCACATATGCGCTAATTCATGGGCAATCACGTTTAGTGTACTGCTTTGTTCGGCTAAGCGAGGTTCATCATCAAGCAACAACAAACTACTGCGGTAGGTCACCAGGCCAACATTTTCCATCGCACCAAAAGTAAAATTAGGTACAGCAACAAAATCCAACTTTTGATAGGGATAAGCAGAGCCAAAATAACGTTCTAGATTTTGCAATATGCCAGCGGTGTTTTTGGCCGCAAACTTAGTACGCTGTGACTGACCCTTGGGAGTGTATATTTTGCCTGGCACACTTAGATTTGGTATGTCATAAGCGTCTAGCTCCCCAACCGCTAAGGCGACTAAATAAGTGGGCATAGGTTTGGTCTTATTAAATTCGACTGTCTGCCAACCGTCTTTAACTGTGCGTTTATTCACTAAGGTATTGGATAACACCGTGTGTTTTTCAGGGGACATCACAGTTACCTGATAAGGAATTTTAAATCCTGGCTCATCAAAACTAGGAAAAGCGCGTCGGGCATACATATCTTCAAATTGCGTAAATACATAGTTTAACCCCTCAAACTTTGATAAATACATGCCATCTGATGTGGTATTGAAATTTCCATCAAATACAATATGTAAGGTGTAACGGTTGGCCGCAATTTTCTGGGTGGCTTTACCCTGTTGGATATCGTAGTCATGTGATGAAACAGTAAGAGGGATAAGGATGTCACCATTAGTCAAGTAAGCTTGTTGAATGTTGAGGTCCTTTTGGTAAAAACCAATGATGTCAGTGGCCTCTGTTACATCTATTATAATGGTCGTTTCACCGCTAAATGTAGGGCTATCTGGGTCAACTTTTAGCGTAATCTGCTGAAAGCTGGGTTTGATCAAGGTGGATAATCGATAGGCGGTTTCTTTGGCATAGCTGTTGACAGAAATAGTCATACTTAGCATAAGCCATAAACACAAGTGTTTAAGCTTCATATAGTTTCCTGAAAATGTTTTATGATGAGTCCAAATGACTCTAGCCTGAGCACCCTAGATACAATATTAAAAAATGCAAGATTGAAATGGTTAATAAATGTGTATTAGTGATGAGTTGAGTGCCAAAAAAGTGTACAAAAAAAGGCGCTGATGCGCCTTTATCTGGACTAAGTTGTACTTAAGCTGTGATAGGAAACTGATAATCCGCTAAACTTTTTCTCAAAGCCAGCTTATTCAATTTACCAGTGGCGGTATGGGGTAATTCATCAACAAACACCACATCGTCTGGTAAAGATATCTTGTGTAGTTTGTTACGCAAAAACTCTAACAATTGCTTTGTGGTTACGCTTGTTCCTGCTTGACGAACTACCACTAGTAGAGGGCGTTCTGTCCATTTTGGGTGGTAACGTCCAATCGCTGCTGCTTCGGCTACGTCTGGGTGATTCACTGCTGCATTTTCAATTTCTATTGAACTTACCCATTCACCACCAGTTTTAATCACATCTTTGGTACGGTCTGTAATTTGCAGATAACCTTGTGGATTAATAGTGGCGACGTCACCGGTATCAAACCAGCCAAGTTCATCCACTGGACAACCTTCTGAGCCAGGCACTTGAGATAAACCATAATAACCGCTGGATACCCAAGGGCCACGCACTTTAAGCGCCCCAAAGGCCACACCATCCCACGGTAGCTCATTATTATTGTCGTCAACAATGCGCATTTCAATACCAAACACCCCTCGGCCTTGTAAACATTGTAAATCGATTACTTCTTCTTCAGACAACTCTTCCATGCCTGATTTTTTGCAGTAAATGGTGCCAAGTGGGCTGGTCTCGGTCATGCCCCAGCCTTGGATTACTTCTACTTCATGTTGATATTTAAACCTTTCGATAATAATTCTAGGACAAGCAGCACCACCCACGCTGGCGCGTTTGAGACTAGGAATGGTTTTACCTGTTTTTTCTAGGTAGTCCAATAAGGCTAACCATATGGTAGGTACGCCAGAACTAAACGTGACTTTTTCGGTTTCAATCAGGTTTTGTAATGATTCACCATCGGCCATTTTAGGCCCGGGCATGACCATTTTTGAACCTGCCATCAATGAAGCATAAGGTGCACCCCATGCATTGACATGAAACATTGGCACTATGGGCAAGGTGGTTTCTTTGTAAGAAGCCGCGACCACGTCTGGCATACTGCCACCCAATGCATGTAGAAGGGTTGAGCGGTGGCTATACACCACACCTTTGGGATTACCCGTTGTGCCTGAGGTGTAACACATAGCGCTGGCAGTATTCTCATCAAATTCAGGCCAATTAAAGGAAGTAGACTGCTTGCTTAAAAGTGTTTCATAACACATCACATTAGGTAACGTTGTATCAGGCATGTGAGCTTCATCAGTTAAAATGATGTAACCCTCTACTTTAGGAAGATGCTCTTTAAGGGCTTCAAGTAAAGGGACGACCAACAAATCCACAAAGATAAATTTGTCTTCTGCGTGATTGATAATGTAGTTTACTTGCTCAGGAAACAACTTAGGGTTGATGGTATGACACACCATACCACTGCCAGAAACACCATAGTAAAGTTCGAGATGGCGATAATCGTTCCAAGCTAAAGTGCCGATACGATCACCAAATTTAGCACCTAGCCCGGCTAAGGCATTCGCCAACTGACGGCTGCGATTAGCAAAGTCTTTATAAGTATGCCTGTGTCTCGGGTTATCTGCAGTAACAGAAACAATCTCCGAATCCGGGAAGTTCTTATCTGCATGTCTAAGTATAGAGGAGATCATTAACTGGGAATTCATCATCAAGGCTTGCATATTTTTTCCTTTAAATTAACTGGTGCTTACAAAAGCACAAAACGTTTAAATCACAGAGGGCAACTGGTGCCGCGCATTGAATTCACAGAGGAAAAGAAAATTAAGTTTCTAACAATTTGCTCCTCTATGGAGCGAAACCTCTGTGTTGTCTGTGGTTAATATTTTTTCTTATCTTTTTTCGTAATTTACCAAGCTGTCACGCCGCCATCGATGGCGATAGTTTGTCCCGTCATGTAAGAATTACCTGGAGATAAAATCAATAACATGGCATTGACCACTTCTTGTGGTTTAGATAAACGTTTCATGGGTGTTCCTCTGGCTAATTGGGCTTGTCCTTCTTCTGAAGCAAATTCACCCAAAATAGCTGTGGGGCTGTAGAAAGGGCAAATCGCATTGCAGCGGACACCTTTTCTGGCATATTCTACCGCGGCCGTTTTGGTTAAACCTACTACTGCATGTTTGGCTGCTGCATAAGCTCCGCCTTTTGGCGCTCCGCCTAGACCAGCTAGAGAGCTGATATTCAATACATGGCCCTCGCCTTGTTTCAGCATCGCCTCTATTTGATATTTCATGCCAAATAGTACGCCATTGACGTTGACGTTAAATTGGCTGTTCATGGTGTCTTCAGTCAATTTATGTAAAGGGATGAGGCCGTGAGCAATACCTGCATTGTTGACGCCAATATCCACTCGGCCAAATTTCCCCAAGGCTTTATCTACCATGTTTTTACAGTCTTGTTCTTTGGAAACATCACATAACATCGACATTGCGTTATTTTGTTCTGGTAAAGACGCTAGTGTCTCATCTAAATTTTGTTTATTGATGTCACTTATCACCAACTTACATCCACGTTTAGCTAGCCCTTGTGCTAACAAACGGCCAAAACCACCTCCTGCTCCGGTAATCAGTGCTACTTTTCCGGTAAAATCTAATAACTCATCCATTAAATTGTTCCTGCTCTTCTTATTTAGAATTCAAATAGGGTTAGAATTCATAAAGGTTAGTAATACGTCAGCTAATTTATTTCCTTGATCCTCTTGCAAAAAATGTCCACCTTTCTCAATGGTCGTATGCACTTGACCTTGGCAGCCAGGAATAAGTTTTTGCATGATTTTGTCACCGCCAGCTGTAACAGGATCTGAATCACTGAAGGCGGTCATAAAAGGTTTGTCAAATTGCTGCAGGGTCTGCCAAGCTAACCTGTTGGCATCGCTGGCAGGATTATCTGGGGTAGTCGGTACGAGAAGAGGAAACTGCCTGGCTCCCGCTTTAAATGTCTCGTCAGGAAAAGGTGCGTTATAAGCAGCCAATACATCAGTACTGAGGGGGGCAACAGTGCCACCTTTAAGGATCCCGGCTACCGGAAACACTTTTACTTCTTGAGAAAAGGTTTGCCAATTCAAGAATGCCTCGTTGGGTGAATGGTCGCCAGTCGGGAGCATAGTGTTGGCAGCCAAAACCCGAGCAAATAAATCAGGGTGTTCGGCAACTAAACGTAATCCCAATAATCCGCCCCAATCTTGACAAACCAAGGTTATATCTCTCAGATTTAGTTGAATGATAACTTGGCGTACCCAATCAAGATGTCGCTGATAAGTATAATCACTTCGCTTGGTGGGTTTATCTGATTTTCCAAAACCAATTAAATCTGGCGCTATTACTCTGTAACCAGCTTGGATAACAGGATCAATCATCTTACGATATAAATATGCCCAGCTAGGTTCACCATGCAGCATTAGAACAACATTGGCATCACTTGGGCCTTCATCTACATAGTGTAGTTTTAACAACCCCCCTTCATTATCATTCACTTGCAAGTAATGAGGCGTGTAACGAAAGTCTTTTATTTGTTCGAAACAATGCTCAGGAGTTGTCAAAAATTGCAAAGCTGATCTCTCAATGTAATGAATTTGTAAAATAATTGTTTGTAGAACACCAAAAGTGCCATGAAAAGTCAACTTGCTCAGACTAATACAGGATTATCTATTTAATGAATAGAAGCAGTGCATAGGTTACTTACACCAATAAAGCCTGTTTATTCTGCAGTATAAAATCAATAAATTAGAATGATTGGGAAGGGTGGCCTAGTATCCTCAGTAAATATTAAGCTGGTAAGAGGTCTACATGAGCCAAGTTGAATCCAAAGCAGTCAATCGTGACGCGGTAAGCTACGAACTAATTGAAACGCCATCTGGAAATAAAATAGCGTTGTTATGGATGCAAAATCCTCCTGTTAATGCATTGTCTAAATCCGTTCGTGTTGGACTTATAGAATATTTACATGCCGCTGTTGCTGATGAGTCAGTCGAGGTGATCGTCATCTCGTCTAAACAGAACTTATTTTCTGGCGGAGCTGATATCAGCGAATTTTCAGGTGGTGATTTAGAGCCCAATTTACCTGCAGTATTAGATGTGATTGAAAATTCACCCAAACCAGTGGTTGCTGTCTTAAATGGCCCAGCATTTGGTGGGGGTTTGGAAGTGGCCTTGTCTTGTCACTATAGAGTGACGTTCGCATCCAATAAAGTGGGATTACCTGAAGTGAATTTAGGTATTTTGCCAGGAGCCGGCGGAACACAACGTTTGCCACGATTAGCAGGCGTTCAACAAGCGCTAGACATGATTGTTTCTGGTCGCCCTGTTGCCGCTAAAAAATTACCTGGTGTATTTGATGTTGTCGTCGATAGTCCAGAAACCTTGCTTAATAGTGCATTAACGTTTTGCGAAGAAGTGATTGCTGGTGGTAGTAAAGTACGTAAAACGTGTGATCTGAAGATTGATGTTAGTACAGCCCCAAAAGAATTATTTGCTCATTACCGTAAAGGGCTAGCAACTAAGGCTAGAGGTTTCTTTGCACCTGAACGTTGTATTCAAGCTGTTGAAGCATCGATTGCATTACCTTTTGCACAAGGTTTAGTGCGTGAAGGTGAATTGTTTATGGAATGTATGCGTTCTAAAGAAGCGCGAGCGCAACAGCATTTCTTCTTCGCTGAACGTGCTGCATCCCATGTCAAAGATTTTGACAAAGAAACCCCTATAAGAGATATCAAAAAAGTCGGTATTATTGGCGCAGGTACTATGGGGGGCGGTATTGCGATGAACTTTGCCAACGCGGGTATTCCTGTAACAATGCTTGAGCTTAAACAAGACGCCTTAGATAAAGGTTTGGCGCTTATTCGTAAAAACTACGAAAACTCAGCGAAAAAAGGCAAACTCACTGCAGAGCAAGTCGAAGACAGAATGGCATTATTAACGGGTTCAACACAATACGCTGCTTTAAGTGATGTAGACCTAGTGATTGAAGCTGTATTTGAAAAGATGTCAGTCAAACAAGAAGTATTCAAAGCTTTAGACGCTGTGTGTAAGCCCGGCGCGATTTTAGCCTCTAATACCTCTACGTTAGATATTGATGAAATAGCTGAAGCCACGAAGCGCCCAGAAGATGTGATTGGTTTGCATTTCTTTAGTCCTGCCAACGTAATGAAATTGCTGGAAGTCGTTAAAACCAGCAAAACATCACCTGAAGTGATTAAAACCACTATGAAAATGGCCAAGAAGATCAACAAGGTTGCTGTATTAGTGGGTGTTTGTTTTGGTTTTGTCGGTAATCGCATGATTGAAACATACGGCCGTGAAGCTAGCCGTATGATGCTTGAAGGTGGTACGCCAGAACATATCGATAAAGTGATTTACGATTTTGGTTTACCTATGGGACCTTTCACTATGGGTGATATGGCGGGGCAGGATATTGGTGCTTTTGTTCGTGAATCACGCCGCGAATTTATAAAACATGATCCCACTTATTGCATCTTATCTGACAAGTTAGTCGCACAGGGCAGGGTAGGGTTAAAAGCCGGTAAAGGTGTGTATTTGTACGAAGCCGGTAGCCGTAAACCTATTCCTGATCCAAGTGTTCTTGAGCTAGCGAAGGAAGTAGCTGCAGATTTAGGCGTGGCGCAACGTGATATCAGTGATCAAGAAATTATCGAACGGATTATTTTCCCCATGATCAACGAAGGTGCGTTGATCTTGGATGAAGGCATTGCTGCAAAGTCTAGCGATATCGATGTGATTTATGTGTACGGCTATGGCTTCCCTGTTTATCGCGGTGGACCTATGCAGTATGCCGATGAAATTGGCTTGAAAACAGTATATGACGCTATGTGTAAATATCGCGATGAGCTAGGCGAACATGGTAAAAACTGGTTTGAACCCGCACCATTATTGAAAAAATTAGCAGAACAAGGCAAACGATTCGCTGACCTATAGTCATTGATGTGTGTCTTACCACTAACAAATTTAAGTAATTTATAGAGAATCTTATGAAAGAAGCAGTCATTGTATCAACAGCGAGAACTCCGATCGGCCGTGCTTATAAAGGCGCATTCAATAACTTGGAAGCCCCAAGTTTAGGTGGCCATGCTATCCGTGAAGCAGTAAGAAAGTCTGGTATTGACCCCGCCAGTGTTGATGACGTGATAATGGGCAGCGCTTTAACCCAAGGCAGCGGCGGCATGAATATTGGTCGTCTTGCTGGACTCGCTGGAGGTTTACCTACGTCTGTATCTGGCATGACCTTAGACCGTCAATGTAGCTCAGGTATGTACGCGATTGCCACAGCAGCAAAACATATTATTACTGACAACGTTCCAGTAATGGTTGCAGGTGGACTGGATTCTATTAGCTTAGTGCAAAACAAATCGATGAATACTCACCGAATGGTTGATCCAGCCTTGGCTAAAATGCACAAAAATATTTACATGCCTATGTTACAAACAGCTGAAATAGTTGCTGCTCGCTATGGCATTAATCGTGATGTGCAAGATGAATATGCTTATCGTAGCCAAATGCGCACAGCTGCTGCGCAAGTGGCAGGTAAGTTTGATGATGAAATTGTACCGGTAACTGCGACTAAAGTGATCATTGACCGCGAGACTAAAGTAGAAAGCTTTCAAGAAGTAACGTTAACTAAAGATGAAGGCAATCGTGCTGAAACCACCTTAGAAGGTCTGAATAATTTAAAGCCTGTTATTGAGGGTGGCGTTATCACAGCAGGTAATGCGAGTCAATTATCTGACGGCGCGTCTGCCAGTGTATTGATGAGCAGCAAACTAGCTGAACAACAAAACCTCACCCCATTAGGCGCTTATCGCGGTATTGCCGTTGCAGGCTGCGAACCAGATGAAATGGGCATTGGCCCTGTTTTCGCTATTCCAAAACTGCTTAAGCAGCATGGCTTAACCATGAACGATATTGGATTGTGGGAGCTAAACGAAGCGTTTGCCGTGCAAGTATTATATTGCCGCGATAAGTTAGGTATTGATGACAATATTCTAAATGTTAATGGTGGGGCTATTTCGGTTGGTCACCCTTACGGAATGAGCGGTGCACGTATGGTTGGCCATGCCTTGATTGAAGGTAAACGTCGTGGTGCTAAATATGTTGTTTGTACTATGTGTATTGGTGGCGGTATGGGTGCTGCAGGTTTATTTGAAGTTTATTAATATAAATTAGTTTCGAAAAAGAGAAGCTAAAGACAAAATATACGCAAAATATTTAAGAGGTAAGTTATGCAATATTTTAAAGCCCCACAGAAAGAAGCTCTGTTCGTGATGAACGAACTATTAGGTTTTGAAAAACACTACGCTGATTTGGGATTCACAGATGCTACGCCTGATATGGTTGAAGCCATTTTTTCAGAAGCCGCTAAATTCGCTGAGAACGTGTTAGCGCCAATTAACGCCAACGGTGATGAAGAAGGCTGTAAATGGGAAGACGGAGATGTCACCACTCCTGCAGGTTTTAAAGAAGCTTACAAACAGTACGTCGATGGCGGCTGGACAGGTATGACTCACCCAGAAGAACTAGGTGGGCAGAATTTACCTTATTCTTTAGGCAGCGTGATGGCGGAATGGTTTTCTTCGGCGAATCATTCTTGGGCCATGTACCCAGGGCTCAGTCAAGGCTGTATTGAAACCTTAAAAGAACATGGTACTGCTGAACAACAGAAAATGTTTTTGAATAACCTTATTGGTGGTCATTGGACAGGCACTATGTGTTTGACAGAACCTCATTGTGGCTCTGATTTAGGTATGCTCAAATGTAAAGCTGTTAAGAATGGAGATGGAAGCTACAGTTTAACCGGAACTAAAATTTTCATTTCAGCAGGTGAGCATGATATGTCAGACAATATCGTGCATATCGTGATTGCTCGTTTGCCAGATGCACCAAGTGGCACTAAAGGTATTTCACTATTTGTTGTACCTAAATTTCATGCGGGTCCAGAAGGTGAAAAGTTAGACAGAAACGGTGTGAGTTGTGGCTCTATTGAACACAAAATGGGTATCAAAGGCTCAGCAACTTGCGTGATCAATTTTGATGATGCCAAGGGATACCTAGTTGGTACTGAAAATCGTGGTCTTAACTGCATGTTCACTTTTATGAATACCGCACGTATAGGCACAGGTTTAGAAGGTTTGTCTGCATCTGAAGCCGCGTTCCAAGGTGCCTTAGCTTATGCTAAAGACCGTTTACAGTTTAGAGCGATGACAGGTGTTAAAAACCCTGATGGTCCCGCTGATCCGATTATTAACCATCCTGATGTGCGCCGTATGCTGTTGACTCAAAAAGCTTTCGCTGAAGGTAATAGAGCATTAGCCGTATACGCCATGAAATTAGTCGATATTTCTCAGGCCAATCAAGATGAAGGTGCTAAACAACTCGCAGAGTCGAAGCTTGCCTTGTTAACACCTATTGTTAAAGCATTCCTAACAGAAACTGCGCAAGAAACTACTAGCTATGGTATGCAGGTCTATGGTGGACATGGGTTCATTAAAGAATGGGGTATGGAACAACTCGCACGTGATACCCGTATTTGTACTATGTACGAAGGTACAACAGGTATTCAAGCTGTTGATTTATTAGCTAGGAAAGTGGTTGGGTCAAACGGAAAGCTGCTAACAATATTCACCAACGAAGTGAAAGAATATTGTAAAAGCATTCGAGATAAGAGTCAGTTTAATGCTTGGTCTAACAGTATCGATACACACGTAGATGAATGGCATCAGATCACTGAAGATATTATGCTTCGTGCGGCTAAAAATCCTGCTGAATTAGGCGCTGCGTCTGTTGATTATTTGATGTATTCAGGATATGTGGTTGTTGGTTATTTTTGGCTTCAAATGGCCGTTGTAGCTCAGCAGAAACTTGATGAAGGCACCAGTGATCCAGAATTTTATCAAGCGAAGTTACATACGACTAAATTTTATTTTGACCGTTTATTAACCCGTACGCGTTCTTTAGTCTCTGCTATGGAATCGGGTGCTGATAACTTGATGAATATGGAAGAAGAGCAGTTCAACATTGTTTAAGCTTTAGTCAAAAATAATAACAAGCTAGACAGGGAAATATAAAGGGGCGGGCATATTAAAATGCCCGCCTTTTTTTGCATTAAACAGATTGGACTTGCTAGGTAAACAGCGTCATGAAACATCATACAATCGACATTGAAAACGTAAATATACATTATGTTGAAGCGGGGAGCGGTAGCGGTACTAATTTACCACGCCAGACCATTGTTTTTTTACATGGTTTTCCGGAATACTGGGGCACATGGCATGCACAACTTGATTATTTTGCTGATCACTATCGTGTGATTGCACCTGACTTACCCGGTTATAATTTAAGTGATAAACCTGAGGACCCATCGTTTTATCAAGTCCCCAAGCTTATTAAGTTTATTGCTAAGTTCATCCAAGGTGTGGCACCACAGGAAAAAATAATATTAGTGGCTCATGATTGGGGCGGAGTCATCGCATGGCCGATTGCAGCATTTTTCCCGCAACTTATCGATAAATTGGTCATACTCAATGCTGCCCATCCCAGCATTTTTACTCGGGAAATGATTAATAATGCTCAGCAACGGCAAAAAAGTGAATATATCCATGAGCTAATAGCGCCTAATGGTGTTGAAAAATTATCAGACAATAATTATCAGTATCTTAAAGACACTGTATTCGTTGGCATGCGCGAAGGCACATTGAGTGAGACACAATGCAAGGCTTATGAGGATGTATGGGCTCAGTCTGGTGCAATAAATGGCATGCTCCAATACTATCGAAGTATGCCTCAGTTAGCACCCTCTGAGAAGGTATCAGTTGCTGGCAATGGACCTGTCGTTGCAGCAACACAAATGAAAATCCCTAACATCCGTATCACTTGCCCAACATTACTATTATGGGGTGAACAAGACCAAGCCTTTGTTAAAGAGAATACAGACGGGGTAGAAAAATATGTGCCTGACTTACGGATCAAGCGTTTTCCTGATGCTAGCCATTGGTTGCAACATGAGTTGCCTAATGAAGTTAATTTAGAAATAGAAAATTTTTTGCGTGATTAGACAGTAAAATGAAATAAATAAAGGCGAACATGTGTTTCACCTTTATGCTTTGGTAATGTCAGAGCGATTCTCTTCACAAAAGTGAAATAGTTAAACGTAAGTTTTTATCTTTGCAGTTGCTATTATCGCATTGAAAATCCGACTTTTTGATGCTGATTACCGTTGGTAAACAGGATAATCTACTTTCTTTCCATATTAATTTTACTGTTCAGAACATAATTCACATGAGTACCACGTTAATTTGATGTGTATATCCAAACCTAAACCTAAACCAATAGATAAATACACGGCTTGGTGTGATGATGACTACTCAAAATATAATCCGCTTTATTTAAAATATTAAGCCTATGAAATACATAAAATCATCAAAATATCGAGGCCAATATAAAACCCAATGTAAAACGGTAATGGATCTGACTTCTGGCTATTTTTTTTGATGCAACGTGGATAATACTGCTTGGCGTAGCTGCATTGATTTTACTTATGAATTAACGAATTGAAAATATTACAGGCTGTCTGTGAAAAGTGTCACTCTTAAGCTGATGTTTGCGGTGTCTTTCAATCGCATTGTTACATTTTTAGTAGATGTTCTGAAATAATTCACACGAAAATTTCATTCGTCATGTAATCCAGTTGGTCGCATAAAATTTACTAATCTAGCGCAAGTAATTTGAATTAATCCCCTTTATCTTGCAATGTAAGTTGTTAAAAATTAATGAAAAATTTGTAAAGGTATAAACCATGAAACATAAAAAATTGCTGGTAAACAACCATAATACGCAAGGATTATGCTGATGTTCGATAAGTTTGTACAACCCTTGGTTATTATTTTCTTTAGCTTATCTTTACTGTCCTGTGGTGGGTCTGATTCGCCAGAACAAGAAATACCCGTCGCAGTGATTGTCGAGCCCAGTATCAGTCGGTTCTCTTTTTTAACAGAAAATAATCCTAGTCTTACTTCAAATCTAAACTTATCGATATCTGGCAATACCATTACTGGAAGATTTCCAGCCACTGCTGATTGGCAAAGCATGGTTGCCACTTTTGAACATACAGGTACGTCATTGACTGTTAATGATACTGCACAGACAAATGCTGTATCAGAGCAAGACTTTAGTGATGTTCAGACTTATACAGTAATGATGGAAGATGGCCGGAAAATCAGTTATTCGGTGGATGTTGTGGCTTTTACCGGATTGCCTGTCATTTACTTAACTACCTCTGGCAATAATCCCATTGACTCAAAAGAAGACTATTTTGACGGCACTGTGACTATCAAAGGTGGGCGTAACTTTGCAGACGCACCTTCCTCAGTTATGAAAATACGCGGGCGTGGAAATTCCACTTGGTTTTTCCACCCTAAAAAAGCATTTCAAATGAAGTTAGATGACAAATCAACATTCTTAGATATGCCATCCAAAAAGAAGTGGTTATTTTTGGCTGAATATTCTGACAAAACTATGTTGAGAAATACTATTAGTTTTGAAATGGGATATTTAAGTAATCTCGAATGGACACCAAAAAGCAGCTTTGCCGAGGTATATATCAACGATGAATATAACGGTACCTATAACATTACCGAAAAGGTAGAAGAAGGCAGTAACCGAGTGAACATAGGTGATGAGGGCTTTTTACTTGAAATTGATCAGTTAGACAGGCAAGACCAAGATGATGTGTATTTTTATACGGATAAATTTTTAGTAGCAATTAAAGAGCCCAGTCTCGATTGGGATGATGAACAATACAACTATATCAAGGCCCACATTAATGCATTTGAAGCTACGCTATTTGCTTCAAGTTTTAGAGACCCCATCAATGGCTATGCTAAATATATGGACGTTGATAGTTTTGTGGACTGGTATTTAATCAATGAAATTACCAAAAATGTTGATTCTAAATCTTTCTCAAGCATCTTCTTTAATGTAGTGCCGGGTGAAAAAATCAAGATGGGGCCGTTATGGGATTTTGATCTATCTTTTGGCAATGTGGATTATGCGGGTGATGACTTCCCAAAACCTGAGGGTTTCTGGGTAAAAGATAACCCATGGTTTGCCAGGTTATTTACCGACAGTGCATTCCTTGAAAAAGTCAAAACCCGGTTTGCTTACTTTAAAAACAACGAAAATGTCATTATGGATAAAATTGATGCCTATGCCGTCAAATTGAATCTGGCACAACAAGAGAACGACCTTAAATGGGGGACTCTGGGCACATATGTGTGGCCAAACCCTGTGGTATTTGACACTTACACCGAAGAGGTGCTTCATCTAAAAACATGGTACTCACAAAGAATGGCTTGGCTAGATGGGGCCTTGAATAATCTTTAGAAGATGGATGTTGCGCCCGAAGATAAGTTCTCTTTACAATAATCCATATAATATCGCTGAGGTAATCTGAAGAGTGCCTCTGGTGAGGCACTTTAAAAGTGAATGTGACGAGCTGATATGAATTAAAACTTATTAAGAAATCGAGTGCAGTCTGTATGAGAATATATGATATTCACTGATGGCTGCTCGATGTTTGATAGGTTTATATCAAACATATGAACCTTGCCTTGTTCCCACAGTAGCAAGGCTGCAATGTTACTAATGGGCTGGTTTATCAAATAAGTTCTGAGTCTAGAGTCTTGATGCATAGGTTCGCCGGCTTCTTAGCGCTGCATGCTTTGGTTCATGTTATATCAATGTTTAGACAAATATCTGTGTGAGCCAGCTGACTTAGTTGCAGGTTACATATCATTGATGATTGATGTCATGCCATCAATGTCCATAAATGCAATATCGTAGCAACTACTTTCATAACAACTCATCTACAATTTTATTGGGCACTAGTTTCACTATTGAGTTTATTTGAATAGGTGTCAGCGATGATCAATTTTTATGTCGGGTAATCATTCAAATAAATTGGCTTACTGGGTTCATACAGCGTTTTTCACTATTAACTGTAACTTTTTGCTCCTAATTCAGGCTATTCACTTTTTTTAGCTATACTGAACCGCTATACTATGCCCCGCATTTGAAAGCGATATCTATAGAAAGCAAAAGAGTATTGTCCTAAGTGGGACAATTTGAAAATTATTTAAAGGAAAAAAATGACTCCTATTACTAAAACTTTTCAGTATGGTCAGCATACTGTTACTCTAGAAACGGGCGTAATTGCTCGTCAAGCCACCGCAGCCGTAATGGCAAGTATGGATGATACTTGTGTATTGGTTTCTGTTGTCGGTAAAAAGAATACTAAGCCTGGTCAAGACTTCTTCCCATTGACGGTTAACTATCAAGAAAAAACTTACGCAGCTGGTAAAATTCCTGGTGGTTTTTTCAAGCGTGAAGGTCGTCCTTCAGAATACGAAACACTTACGTCTCGTTTAATTGACCGTCCCATTCGTCCTTTATTCCCAAATGGGTTTATGAACGAAGTGCAAATTATCATCACTGTTGTTTCAGCTAACCCTGAAATCCCAACTGATATTATCTCTCTTATTGGTGCGTCTGCCGCTCTAGCTATCTCTGGTATGCCTTTTAATGGTCCTATCGGTGCTGCGCGCGTGGGTTACACTGACGAGCAATATGTATTGAATACCCGCACTTCTGAACTTGAAGCTAGCCAACTCGACTTGGTGGTTGCTGGTACTAAAAACGCAGTGTTAATGGTTGAATCTGAAGCAGACATATTATCTGAAGAAGTCATGCTTGGTGCGGTTATGTATGGTCACGAGCAATTACAAACTGTTATCGGTGCAGTCGCTGAGTTTGCTGCTGAAGTGAATACTCCTTCGTGGAATTGGCAAGGCGAACCAGAAAATACTACGCTTAAAAACAAAGTAAAAGAATTAGCTGAAGCGGGCATGACAGAGGCCTATCAGGTGTCTGACAAAATGGAGCGTAAAGACGCTATCAATACTTTGACTAGTCAAACAGTTGAAACCATTGTTGCTGGCGATGCAGACCAAGATGCTAAGGAAGTATCAGAAATGATGCACGCCCTTGAAAGTGATGTAGTACGTTCACGTATTCTTGCTGGTCAGCCGCGTATAGACGGTCGTGATCCTGCGATGATCCGTGCCCTTAACGTTGCCACTGGTTTGTTGCCACGTACTCACGGTTCTGCTTTGTTCACTCGTGGTGAAACGCAAGCAATCGTTGCTGCTACTTTAGGTACAGAGCGTGATGCACAGATGATTGACGGTCTCAATGGTAAAACTGATAGCCGCTTTATGTTGCATTACAACTTCCCTCCTTATTGTGTAGGTGAAACGGGTTTTGTGGGTTCTCCTAAGCGTCGCGAAATTGGCCATGGTCGCCTAGCTAAACGTGGTATTCAAGCGGTTATGCCGTCTGAGCAAGATTTCCCCTATGTGGTACGTGTTGTTTCTGAAATCACTGAATCAAATGGTTCGTCTTCAATGGCGTCTGTTTGTGGTACGTCTTTAGCATTGATGGATGCGGGTGTGCCAATTAAAGCTTCTGTTGCGGGTATCGCAATGGGCTTAGTGAAAGATGATGAAAACTTTGTCGTTCTATCTGACATCTTGGGTGACGAAGATCACTTAGGCGACATGGACTTTAAAGTGGCCGGTACGACTGGCGGTATCACTGCACTACAAATGGATATCAAAATCGAAGGTATCACTCAAGAAATCATGCAGGTTGCTTTGAAACAAGCTAAAGAAGCGCGTTTGCATATTCTAGGCGTGATGGACCAAGCGATTTCTGGTCACCGTGAAGAGATGTCTGAGTTCGCTCCGCGCATCTACAAAATGAAAGTTGATAAAGACAAAATCCGTGACGTCATTGGTAAAGGCGGCGCGATGATCCGCGCTATTACGGAAGCATCAGAATGTAATATCGAAATCGAAGATGACGGTACTGTTAAGATTTTTGCTACAGAGCTGGCTAAAGCGCAAATTGCTATTGCTAAGATTGAGCAAGTCACTGCTGAAGTTGAGTCGGGTAAAACTTACTCTGGTAAAGTCACGCGTATCGTTGATTTTGGTGCATTTGTTGAAATTCTACCTGGCAAAGAAGGCCTAGTGCATATTTCACAAATCGCACACGAACGTGTTAACAAGGTATCTGACTTCTTAGAAGAAGGCCAAGTGCTAGACGTTAAGGTTGTTGAAATTGACCGTCAGAACCGCATACGTTTAAGTATTAAAGATTTGACTGAAAAACCAGCTTCGCCAGAAGCACCCGCTGAAGGTAATGAATAAATTATTGGTTAACACCAGTAAATAATAAAAAAAGGAGCCGAAAGGCTCCTTTTTTGTTTTAGTGAAAGTTATTTAAATCAATATCTTAATCATAAGGCCTTGTTTTTAGTGACGATGGTATAACTACTCACAATTTGTTGTTGCAGTGCTGGGGGGCTCCTGAAGCCAAAGAGTATGGTCTGGTGAAAGAATATGCACATATTGAGTAAACAGAGCAAACGGAGCAGCTCTTGGTTTTGGCGGCGAGGATCGCCAACGCAGGTATGCATGTATTATTAAAAATTAAAGCCATAATCAATCAAGGGTGATACATGAGCCTGCGATACGCACTGGCTTACTAAAAACAAGTGTCTGCAGCTTTCAGCAAAAATTTGAATATGAGTGAAATGGAAACCAAGTTAAAAATGCTTAGGCATAGAAAAAGTAAACTCACTTATCTTTTCGATAAAAGGCTAATTAATCACTTGCTCAAGAGTGTGCATAGCTTTAGGCGCCACTTCCTGTCCCTGGGTTATGGCCGTTTCTACACATAACATTGTGAGGTAACCATCATCTGACATATCTTGCATACTAATAGACTTTTCTTTCCAAGGATTCCATACCACTATGCTGTCATGGCCTGATGACTGAACATCAGTCTTATTCTTGTCATCTGTAATTGTCAGGGTTTTTGGTTGCTCCAGATGTATTCTGTCTGTTTCTTCGCTAAATCGGTATGCAATGGGGATATCAAATATTTGATATCCCCGAGTTTTATCTGAGTACTGTTCAGACAAACCTAACAACTCACATTGCTTAATATCAGAAATAACAAAATAACTGTGTAAAGCGCAATTATAGATTAAAGGAGTATCACCAAGGTTGATGGTGCGTAATTGTATCTTTAACTGTTGCCCAACATGCACCGCTAAAATGAGTTGTGTGTTGCCTTCAAACCCATCGCCTGTGCTAGTTTGTGGTTTTAGGGTAATGGTAGTTCCAGTATCTGTTTCTTCAGAGCTGATGACTTGCCATGCTTGTGTTCGTACATAACCGTGAGCCGCTGCCTTAGTATTAGATGTATGTTCGCCGAACCAAGGCCAGCAGATAGGTATGCCGCCACGGATCGCTTTGCTACTGTCGAATAAAGCATTTGGGCTTACCCATAAGCGCTCTCTGTTGTCATGTTTTGGTTTGAAACTCAAAATATGTCCCCCAAATAAAGAAATTTCGGCATGGGCAAAGGCGTTATTAATATGCAAAATCTGAATTTTTTGTCGTGTTTTAATCGTGGTTGAATCAGTCAGTAGCATGTGAGTTCTCTATGGGGGGATCAAAAAAGGCGACTTATATAGACGCCTTTTTAACATATTTGAGTGGCAAAATTAAATCTCTGTCGAGTGTTAATTTGTCAAAATATTTATTTACTGATATGAGCTACCAAATCTAGTACTTTGTTTGAATAACCAATTTCGTTATCGTACCAAGATACTAATTTTACAAAGGTGTCGGTAAGTGCAATACCTGCAGTTGCATCAAAAATTGAAGTGCGCACATCGCCGATAAAGTCTTGAGATACTACTGCATCTTCGGTGTAACCCATCACGCCTTTCATATCGCCTTCAGAAGCGGCTTTCATCGCAGCACAAATTTCTGCATAGGTAGCTGGTTTTGCTAAGTTTACCGTTAAATCAACCACTGAAACATCAGCAGTGGGTACGCGGAAAGCCATACCCGTAAGTTTGCCATTAAGCTCTGGGATAACTTTACCCACAGCTTTAGCTGCGCCGGTAGATGATGGAATGATATTCTGAGATGCACCACGTCCACCGCGCCAATCTTTAGCCGATGGGCTATCAACTGTTTTCTGCGTAGCTGTTGTTGCGTGTACAGTTGTCATTAAACCGTCAACAATGCCGAAGTTATCGTTTAATACTTTAGCCAAAGGCGCTAGGCAGTTAGTCGTACAAGATGCGTTAGATACCACATCTTGACCAGCATATTCGCTATGGTTAACCCCCATCACAAACATTGGCGTTGCATCTTTAGAAGGAGCAGATAGAACTACTTTTTTGGCTCCCGCTTCGATATGTTTACGTGCAGTTTCGTCAGTCAAAAATAGACCCGTTGATTCAACTACAACTTCTGCACCAATGGTATCCCAAGCTAAGTCTGCAGGGTTACGCTCAGCGGTCACACGAACTGTTTTACCATTAACGACCAATTGACCGTCTTTTACTTCAACAGTGCCATTAAATTTTCCATGGGTAGAGTCATACTTAAGCATATACGCCATGTAGTCTGCATCTAATAGATCGTTAATACCCACTACTTCAATGTCGTTACGTTCACATGCGGCACGGAATACAAATCGACCTATTCGGCCGAAGCCATTGATACCTACTTTTATTGCCATTTTCAATCCTCTGAGCTGTTTCAAACAAGTTGTTTAAACAAGGTTTTTACGAAAGGTGATAACACCCTTCTGAAATATAATTACAAAATTATGGACTAAATAGCTTAATAAGGCAAAATATTCACGGTAATATGTTATTAAATTACAATATTGTTATTTTGAAGGTATTTATTCGTTACTAATGAAGCGATTATCGTTGATAATAGTTGGATACAAATGGCGGTATATCATTGCTAGATATTACCTCCGCTATTAAAATATATGTAAAAGGTCAATAGGACCTGGTCAAATTGCAAAGGAATTAAATTTTAATGACGTCTTCGTTACTTGAACAATTGGTGGAATATCGTGGAATTGAATCTCACTATAACGATGCCTGGGGTCGCCCCAGAAATATAGCAACAGCAACAAAAACGAAATTATTATCAGCAATGGGATATCAAGTTGATGAGCCTAATTTGTTGTTAAATCAAGTGCAGGAAAATAGTAATAATGCCTGGTTATCTGTATTGAACCCTGTGCAAGTTCTGCGTGTTGAAGAAAATTTACAAATTGTAGTGCGTCTTCCCATTGAGCTTGTGACAGATGAATACATAGCTCATATTAATACTGAACTAGGCGAAATAATAGAGCATCGGTTTGTACCCATCGACTGTCAATTGGTAAATGTTGCACATATTGAAGATATGGAATTTCAAGAATATCTCATCGATATTCCGATAACATTACCATTGGGATACCATTCATTATCTTTAGTAATAGATGATGATGAGCTGGGAAGCATGCGACTTATAATAGCGCCATCCTCTTGCTATAAACCTAAGGCATTATTACAAGGTCAAAAGGTCTGGGGAATCAGTGTGCAGTTGTATTGTTTGCGCAGTGATAATAATTGGGGCGTTGGGGATTTTTCAGATTTATCTTTTCTGGTTGAAAAACTGGCTAAACAAGGTGCTCAATTTGTTGGACTTAATCCCATTCATGCGCTCTATCCTGCTAATCCTAGTGCTTGTAGCCCATATGGGCCATCTTCTCGTCGCTGGCTAAATTTTATTTATATTGATGTGACAGCACTGGACGGTTATCAACAAGCCAGTACTCAAGCTGTTGTAAACGATATTGATTTTCAGCAAAAACTCCAAAAGGCTCGATCTACTGATTTAGTCGATTACGAGTTAGTCACTGAGTTAAAGTTAAATGCGTTAGAAAAAGTCTTTGCACATCAAAATAGCCAATATCTATCTAAAAACACTAAATTAAATAAAATATTTAAAGCCTTTGTCGTTGAAGGCGGCGAAAGTTTGAAGACCTTAGCAGTATATGATGCGCTTCAAGAAAGTTTAGTGGCACAACAAAAACCATCTTCTGGTTGGCCCGTTTTTCCAAAAGAATTATCAGATTTCTATAATCCTGCGGTAAAAACGTTTAGCAAAAAAAATGCTAAACGAGTGAAGTTTTTTTTGTGGCTGCAATGGCAAGCAGCGTTGCAGCTTGAACAAGCTAACCAGGTTGCAGAGCAAAATAATATGTCGATTGGTTTATATCGTGATTTAGCTGTAGGGGTAAGTGAAGGCAGCGCAGAAATTTGGGGTAATAAAGAATTGTATTGCACGAAAGCAAGTATAGGTGCACCACCCGATATATTAGGTCCACTAGGGCAAAATTGGGGATTGCCGCCCATGGATCCAGAAAAACTTTACGAACAACAATACCAACCTATTATTGAACTATTTGACGCTAATATGCGGGCCACTGGTGCGCTGCGCATTGATCACGTGATGGCGTTATTGAGATTATGGTGGGTGGCAAAGGGTGATGATGCCAAAGAAGGGGGCTATGTGTATTATCCAGTGGATGACCTATTGGCTATTTTGGCATTAGAAAGCCACAGACACCAAAGTTTGGTGATTGGTGAAGACCTAGGAACTGTTCCAGATGAGATAAGGACTAAATTAGCAGGAAATGGTGTGTATTCTTACCGCGTGTTCTTTTTTGAACAGGCTGACGACGGTGGTTTTTTCTCACCTGCTCATTACCCTGAACAGTCCATGTCTACTCTCACCACTCATGATATGCCTACCTTAACAGGGTATTGGCATTGTGATGATTTGGCATTAGGTAAAAAATTGGGGTTATATCCTACCGACGAAATTCTGAGCACTTTATATACCAGTAGACATGAAAATAAGCAGTCCATTTTAGATACCTTACATGGTCATCATTCGGTTAATGATGAGGTTGGACGTAATGGGCATAATGTGGCTATGAGTAAAGCGTTAAATTTTGGAATGCAGTTACATATGGCTGCTGGTTCAAGTGCGCTGCTCAGTTTACAATTAGAAGATTGGTTAGAAATGGATAAACCCGTTAATATTCCTGGTACCTTTAATGAATATCCCAATTGGCGGCGCAAGTTATCGCGAAATTTGCAGGACATTTTTAATGACAGTTCATTAAATAATCTTGCGGCTAATTTAACAGAGGCACGTCAACACTCCTCAAAGTAAAATAGAAAGTGGCTCACATATTATGTGAGCCACTCATACTAAGGCGACACAATGCAACTCGAACAAGCACTAAAACAAGCCAAATGTACTTTTCCATTTACTCATTTGGGCGCTCATTTTCAGCCATCAAACTGTATTTTCACTGTCACAACTTGGCTGCCCAATGCAGAGAAAGTCAAAGTCATTGACTTAGCATCGGGTAAGCCGCTCGGCTCTTTAAAAAAAGTTAATGGTAGTCATTTATTTCGAGGTGAGTTTAACGTTAAACAAGCACCGCAGTTTTACGCATTCGAGGTAGCTAATACACAAGGGCAATACCAAGTTGTTGACCCTTATCAGTTTCAAGAGCAAGCTTATCACGCGGTACATTTTATCGATCACAGTGCGCAAAATGTCTATCAACAACTAGGTGCACAACTGGTTAATTTGGATGTGGGATTAGAAGGACCCATTCAAGCAACTCGGTTTGCAGTGTTTGCACCTAATGCGAGTGCTGTTTCACTGATTGGTGAGTTTAATTATTGGGATGGGTCGTGTCTGCCCATGCAAAAAACCGACTTTGGTTATTGGGTATTGGTTGTGCCGGGCATAGAGGCTGGGGCTAAATACAAATATCAAATTAAAGATGCTGCTGGTAATGAATTACCTCACAAAGCAGATCCTGTTGGCTTTTATGCTGAGCAATACCCTTCTCATACCTCTGTAGTTTACGACCACCAGCAATATCAATGGAAAGATAAAGCATGGCTTAAGAAGGCTAAAAATGATAAGTATCATCAGCCGATGAGTATTTATGAATTGCATTTGGCTTCATGGAAGCGACCCGCGCCTGATTCTCAAGAAACCTACCTAAGCTATCGAGAGCTAGCAGAGCAATTAATCCCCTATATTAAAGACATGGGGTACACCCACATTGAGTTGTTACCTGTTTCTGAGTTTCCTTTTGATGGCTCTTGGGGATATCAGCCGGTGGGATTATTTGCACCCAGTAGTCGGTTTGGTACGCCTGATGATTTCAAGTTTTTTGTTGACCAATGTCATCAAAATAACATTGGCGTGATCATCGATTGGGTGCCTGCCCATTTCCCCGAAGACGGCCACGGCTTAGCAAGATTTGATGGCACCCATGTTTACGAATATGAAGACCCACGCAAAGGTTGGCATCCAGATTGGAATTCGTGCATTTACGATTTTGGTAAGGATACTGTACGTCAATTTCTGGTAGCCAATGCGTTGTTTTGGGTGGATAAATACCATATTGATGGACTACGTGTTGATGCGGTGGCATCCATGTTATATTTGGATTACTCCCGAGATGAGGGAGAATGGATCCCCAATGTAGATGGTGGAAATCACAATTTCGAAGCCATAAGTTTTCTACAATGGATGAATTCAGAAGTATACGAAAAATTCCCCCATGCAATGACTATCGCCGAAGAGTCTACTTCGTTTCCTAAGGTATCGCGCCCCGTGTCTGAAGGTGGTTTGGGCTTTGGTTTTAAATGGAATATGGGTTGGATGCATGACTCATTGCATTATATTGCTAAAGATCCTTCATATCGACGTTATCACCACAATGAAATTACATTCTCCATGGTGTATGCATTTGATGAAAGTTTTGTGTTACCTATTTCTCATGACGAAGTGGTTCATGGTAAAGGCTCATTGTTGCGCAAGATGCCTGGTGACGAGTGGCAACAAGCGGCTAATCTGCGTGCTTATGCTGGATTTATGTATGCTCACCCTGGGAAAAAACTTAACTTTATGGGTAATGAGATTGGTCAAGCCGCAGAGTGGAATCACGATAGCTCGGTTAATTGGCATTTACTTGAGTTTGAGAAGCATCAAGGTATACAAAACTTGTATCGTGACTTAAATAAGGCGTATCGCAAATATCCTGCGTTATATGAATTAGATCACAGTCATGAAGGTTTTGAATGGATTGATCATGGTAATGCGGATCAAAGTATTTTGTCTGTGTTGCGTAAGTCCACTGATGCAAAGCAAAAGATTTATGTGCTGATTAATTTCACGCCAGTACCATACGAAAATTTTACATTAGGTGTCCAGGATGAAGGCGTGTATGAGCTGATTTTGAACTCAGACGATAAAAAATATTGGGGCGGCGCTCACAAAACCAACAAAAAAATGCAGGCAACCTCAGAGCCTTGGAACGACCAACCTTATTCTGTGAATATTAATTTACCCTCTTTGGCATGTTTATTTATTTTATTTAAGGGCTAGTCATGTCCAATTTTTATGTTTCAGATGGGCAACCTAATCCTCTTGGTGCCACTATAGGGCTTGGTGGCTGTAACTTTGCCGTGCATTGCCCAAGTGCCGATGGGGTTGAGATCTGTTTGTTTGATAAAAATACAGAAGAACAGCTGGCAGCAATTGTTATGCCTGCAAAAACGGGCAAAATTTGGCACTGCCAGCTTGATGGTATTCAGGCTGGGCAATTGTATGGATACCGAGTGATTGGCGAAAATCATGCGCATGTAGGGCTAAAATTCGATCATCAGAAGTTACTCATTGACCCCTATGCAAAAGCATTAAATAGGTCTGCTGTATGGAATAAAACTCAGTATAAGGGTGATAGCCAGTTTATGATCCCAAAAGGCATAGTTCAAAACTCTGAGGTTAATCTAAAACAAACTCCAAAACCCCAGACGCCACTTGATCAAACTGTGATTTATGAAACTCACGTTAAAGGATTAACTCAGTTGCATCCCGATGTGCCTGACCAATATAAAGGTAAATTTTTGGGGGTGTGCCAACCTGCGATTGTGAACCATTTAAAATCATTAGGTATTACCGCTATCCAGTTAATGCCAGTGGCAGCATTTATGCCAGAACCCTATATCACCAATAAAGGTCTGACCAATTATTGGGGTTACAATCCGATTAATTATTTTTCTCCCGATCCTAGATATGCAATAGATGATGGTGTAGCTGAATTTAAAACTATGACGCAGACTCTTCATGAAGCGGGTATTGAAGTGATTTTGGACGTGGTTTATAACCACACTGCTGAGGGAGGCATTGATGGTCCACTATTGTCATTTAAAGGGTTTGATAATTCTTCATGTTATTTATTTGATCGAAACGAATATGGCGCTGTTGATTATAATAAATATGTGAATAATTCAGGCTGTGGTAATAGTGTCAATACGGCTTTTCCTTATGTACTCAAAATGGTCATGGATGCACTACGCTATTGGACTTTAGAGATGGGCGTGGATGGGTTTCGTTTTGACTTAGCAGCTAGTTTAGGTCGAGACCCTTATGAGTTTTCAACCTTATCCGGTTTTTTCCGCACTATTCGTCAAGATCCTGTGTTGAGCAATACAAAGCTAATTGCTGAACCTTGGGACATAGGTCATGGTGGTTATCGACTGGGACAATTCCCCTCAAATTGGCTAGAGTGCAATGATAAATATCGTGATACGGTGCGAGCATATTGGCGAGGAGATAAAGGTCTTGTCAGCGATTTTGCGACTCGTTTATTAGGTTCACGTGATGTGTTTCCTAAAGAAGATCGTTCCATTCTCACTTCTGTCAACAACATCAGTTATCACGACGGTTTTACTTTACACGATCTAGTGAGTTATGCCGAAAGGCATAACGAAGCGAATGGCGAACAAAACCGAGATGGCCACGGGCATAATTTGTCGGCTAACTATGGTGTAGAAGGCCCAACCACGGATGCTAAAATACTTGCCATGCGCGAGCGGCAAAAACGTAACCTGTTTGCCACTTTGATGTTGTCCCAAGGTATTCCTCACATGCTTGGTGGCGACGAACTTAGTCGTACTCAACATGGAAACAACAACGCCTATTGCCAAGACAATAATATCAGCTGGCTTGATTGGACATTAAACCAATCTAAACAAGACTTTTTAACTTTTTGTCAGCAAACCATTTCTTTGCGTAAAAGCAGTGAAATTCTCAACCACCTTAATTTAAAAGATGACCGCTATTCGTCAGGTCACAATGTGGAAAAAATCAATTGGTATCGACCAGATGGAGCGCGCAAGCTAGAAGACGACTGGCAAAATCATGACAATCAATCTTTTGCTGTAGAGCTATGCGGGCCATATAGCAAAGGTCAATCACACCACGAACATTGGTTGTTGGTCTTTAATGCCAGCGAACACGACGTGCATTTTCATTTACCCGATTTAGGTGCCAGCACAGCTTGGAAAATCATGCTGGATACAAGATATGCGAGATGGTCTGAGCAACCCAATATACTTATTCGACAAGTGCATATGCAGGCATTTAGAAGTCTTTGTGTTTTTAAGTGCTCCATTGGGGATTGATTTGGCAAAGAACCTGTTCCGCTAACATTCATATTTTAATAAAGGAATGTTTTATTGCTGCAACGTTTAGATAGTCTGCTTTTTATAAAACAGTCGTACAAAGCATCTGAATAATGACGTATTTATAAATACATGGCTAATTGTCTTATTTTGATTGAGTGGAATTGGTTATTAGCTGCTTTTTGTTATATTTATTTAAATAGTTAAGCTAAATTTCACTTTTTTAATGAAAGTTACTTTCATTTCATGATGATAAATATCTGCGATATGGTACTTGAATCGTATTGTTTGCCTTTAATTTGGCTCATTTGATTAGTTAACTCGTGAGTTTTGAGAAAGTTGTTAAAAGATCACCTATATATATCCACTTTTGATTGTCTTTTAGACAAATTCGTAATTTATCAACAATTTGGCTCTACCTCCTTCCTTCTTTAGAATGCTGCTCAAATTGAGGAAATCTCAATCTTTTATGGGCCAGTGATATTTGTTATCAAGGTCATTTCAGCGATTTAATTACTAAGGTAGTAAGACTTACTATTATGAATCAACAGTTAGAGCAGGAACTATTAGGTAGTTGGCAAGAAAGGCAAGAGTTCGCTGAGCAAATGCAACCTATTCTAGGTAAGTTGTATCGAAACAGAGCAATTGAAATATCTGTTTATGGGCGTCCTTTATTAGGTGCTAGTGCCATCGATATTATTAAGGCTCACCGCACGGTAAGGCTCAAAGAAAAGCAAAAGTTGCGTCTCAGAGAAAGTTGGCCATTGCTTGAAGCATTAAATAAAATGGAACTTGCTCCTGCTCATATTGATTTAGGAAAATTGGCGTATGGTTATCATTATGATCCCGCCTATTCCGGTGTATCGATTGAAGACTATTTGTCTGAACAGTTAAAAGACATTGTGAATGTTAAAGATGATCAAAAACCTCAAGATGTTGTGTTGTATGGATTTGGTAGAATAGGCCGACTGTTAGCCAGATTACTGATTGAAAGGCAAGGTACTAACAATAAGTTACGCTTAAAAGCGATTGTTGTTCGTGGTGGCAAAGAAGGTGATTTAGAAAAGCGTGCGAGTTTATTACGCCGTGATTCAGTGCATGGACCTTTTAATGGCAGTATCACTATCGATATAGAAAAAAATGCGATTAAAGCCAACGGCTCTTATATTCAAGTTATCTATGCTAACAGCCCGACTGAGGTCGATTACAATAAATACGGGATCGATCAAGCTATCGTTGTCGACAACACCGGTATGTGGCGAGATGAACAAGGGCTAGGTCAGCATCTACAATCCAGGGGTGTTAAAAAGGTATTGTTAACGGCACCAGGAAAAGATGATATTAAAAATATTGTGTACGGGGTAAATGACAAAGACATATTGTCATCAGATACCATCTTGTCTGCTGCAAGCTGTACCACTAATGCCATCACACCTGTGCTAAAAGCATTAGATGAAAAATATGTGATTGAAAGTGGGCATGTTGAAACCGTGCATTCCTATACTAATGATCAAAACCTGATTGATAATTTTCATAAAGGTGATCGCCGTGGACGCAGCGCTCCGTTAAATATGGTCATTACAGAAACAGGTGCTGCTACAGCCGTTGCTAAGGCATATCCGCAGCTGGAAGGTAAATTAACTGGTAGCTCTATCCGCGTGCCCACTCCTAATGTCTCTTTGGCGATATTGAATTTACACCTAGGTGAAGCAACTGATAAAGCAGCTATCAATGAATATTTACGAGATATTGCTTTATTTTCGCCGTTGCAACATCAAATTAATTTCACTGCATCAAAGGAAATTGTGTCCTCCGACTTAGTGGGCACACGTGCACCTTCAGTTGTTGATTCTCAAGCCACAATAGTCGCTGGCAATAGAGCCACGTTATATGTGTGGTATGACAATGAATTTGGGTACAGTTGTCAGGTGATGAAAGTATTGCAACATATGTCTGGCTTGGTATACCCAACATTGCCTGAGTCTTTGCCAAGTAAATGATACTGATATGACCATGGTTCGAAATTAAATGTAAAAAAACTTCTTCAATGGTTTTTACAGAAGATAACGGCCAGGGCACTCCATTTATTTGTTACGCCAATCGACATTGACGTGCCTTAAATTGAAGTGTCTCAGTCGTTATAAAACGCATATTTTGATGTGGCTTGGATATATGGCTGGTTTTTTCGGAATAAACATCTTTACTTGGTCCTTTTTTCATAATGACTGTGATAAATTACTGTTGTTATATTTCTATAGGACCAAAAAGTGAGAATCAGTAGCAATTTTGATAGTGGTAATATCCACGTTATCCGCGCAGAAGATCCATTAAATATTCAACTCAGTATCCGCAAAGACAATCAATCAGAGTTTTATCAGTGGTTTCATTTTAAGCTAGAATCTCAAAGCTTTATTTCACATCAGATAAAGGTAACCGACCTTAAAAAATCGGCTTATCCTGAAGGATGGCAAAACTATCAGGCTGTGGCGTCTTATGACAGACAGGAGTGGTTTCGGGTAGATTGTGAATTTGATGGTGATACCTTAACCATTGCGCATACGCCTGAGTTTGAACATACCTATTACGCCTATTTTGCCCCTTACAGCTATGAGCGGCATTTGGACTTGCTAAGCTGGTCGCAACAATCACCTGATTGTCGTCAAGAATGTTTAGGTGAAACCCTGGATGGGCGCGACATATCGTTGCTGGTGGTAGGTCAACCACAAGAAGGCAAAAAAGTGATTTGGGTGACAGCTCGTCAACATCCCGGCGAAACTATGGCTGAGTGGCTCATTGAAGGGTTTTTAGAGCGTTTGTTGGACCAAGATGATGGGTTATCACGTTTTTTGCTCGACGAAGCTGTGTTTTATGTTGTGCCAAATATGAATCCAGATGGTTCAGAGCGCGGTCATTTGCGCACCAACGCCAAAGGTGTCAACTTAAATCGTGAATGGCAGTCTCCGAGTATGGAAAATAGCCCAGAAGTCTTCCTGGTTAAACAGAAAATGCAATCTGTGGGTGTCGATATGTTTTTAGATGTGCATGGAGATGAAGCTCTACCTTATAATTTTGTCGCAGGTTGCGAGGGTAATCCAAATTATGATGAACGTTTAAAAAACCTTGAAGAGTCGTTTAAAGCCGCATTAATTATAGCTACCCCGGAATTTCAAGATGTGCACGGTTATGAAAAAGACGAACCGGGAAAGGCTAACTTAACGGTTGCGGCTAATGCGATAGGGTATGAATTTGAGTGTTTGTCTTATACCTTAGAAATGCCGTTTAAAGACAATATTGATTTACCAGATACTGCATATGGTTGGTCACCGGCTCGCTGCAAACAACTGGGTGAAGATGTATTGATTGCCATGCGCTCAGTAGTTGATATTCTTCGATAGAAAGATTTTATTAAAAAATAATAGTCATAAAAATACAATAATAATTAAGGGGAAAACCGTTGGAAGCTTTTCATAATTTACTTAAATCGATGGATGGCATGCTGGGGGGCGCTTGGTGGTTCCCTTACGTGTTATTGGGTACAGGTCTTTTTTTTACTATCTACTTAAAATTTCCACAGGTGCGTTACTTCAAACATGCCTGGAAGGTAGTGACAGGTAAATATGATAAAGCTGACGCGCCCGGCGATACCACACATTTTAGAGCGTTAACAACGGCTCTTTCGGGTACAGTGGGCACGGGTAATATTGGTGGTGTTGCATTTGCATTGTTTTTAGGTGGCCCTGCTGCTTTGTTTTGGATGTGGGCAACCGCATTTTTCGGCATGACGACTAAGTTTGTTGAAGTAACACTGTCGCACAAATATCGTGACAAAACGCCTGATGGCAGTATGGCTGGCGGTCCAATGTATTATATGGACAAACGTTTAAACATGAAATGGTTAGCTGTTGCTTTTGCTATTGCCACTGTGATCAGTTCCTTTGGTACCGGTAATCTTCCACAAAGCAACAGTATTGCCACTAGTATTGAAGCAACTTTTGGCTTTGATCCATTAATAGTAGGCAGTGTGCTTGGGGTACTTTTGGCTCTGGTTATTTTAGGTGGTATCACGCGTATTGCTGCTGTTACTTCAAAGATAGTACCAATCATGGCTTTAATTTACATTGTAGGTGCTTTTACCGTCATTTTTGCTAATTTAGAAAATGTTGGACCTGCTTTTGTCTCTGTGTTTTCAGATGTGTTTACTGGCTCAGCTGCTACGGGTGGATTTTTAGGTGCAACTATCGCCTATGCATTTAACCGAGGTGTTAACAGAGGTCTATTTTCAAATGAAGCGGGACAGGGTTCAGCACCCATAGCTCACGCTGCTGCAAAGACTGATGAGCCAGTTGCCGAGGGCATGGTGTCTATTCTAGAGCCGTTTATCGATACTATTATTATTTGTACGATCACTGGTCTGGTTATTCTTTCTTCTGGTGTATGGAAAGATAAACATCTTAATACCTTCGATCGTACCGATATGTACATATTAGCGGGTAATTATGTAGAGTCTAACCCAGCGGATAAACAAACTCTTTATGCTTATATCAATGATATCGAAGGCCATGGCGTAAGCGAATTTAACGGTGAAATACAAGTTGTTAATGGTAAAGCTGTCAGTCAAGGCTTTACTATTTTTAATGCTCGTTCATTTGCTGATAATGTGGTTTTCTCGCTAGGTGATCTAGAAGATAATTATACGGGTACATTAAAGGTAGTTGATGGAAACCTGCTCAAAGATAATATTATCGTAAGAGGTGAGTCGTTAATTCATTCAGCTAGCCTAACTGCCTTGGCTTTTACTAAAGGTTTCCTTGGTGAGTCGGGTCAATATATTGTGTCAATTGGATTGTTACTATTTGCGTTTTCTACGGCTATTGCATGGTCATATTATGGTGATAGAGCCATGACATATTTGTTAGGACCACGTTCAGTGATGCCCTACCGAGTGGTGTATGTAGCAGGATTTGTGTGGGCTGCAGTCTCTGATACCACACTTGTGTGGACACTCTCTGCAGTGGCCATAGTGGTGATGACCTTGCCTAACTTGTTTGGTATTTTCTTATTGCGCAAAGAGATGAAAGAATCAGTTGCTGAGTATTGGGTCAAGTTTAATAAAGAAAATAAATAGTCTTTTAAGGTTATTTGAAGCGCGGCTAGTGGTCGCGCTTTTCTGCTTAAACTCGGATCCTGATTTTCTAAGTTTGGAGTAAAAGGTATGGCATTAATAGATTGCCCTTCTTGTAGTAAAAAAATATCGGATAAAGCACAAACTTGTCAGCATTGTGATTTCACACTCGGTACAGTTAACGCTGATGACATTGCACGCAAGCGAAACTTAAATAAGTATCTGAAAAATCAGAATATCCAAATGCAATCGATGATAGCGATGCTGTTATTTGTGTCGGGTTTTGGTTTTATGTATTGGGGTGGTGCATCCCCTGAGGGGTTGCAATATAATCTTGCTATAGGCCTGTCGGTGCTAGGCTTTGTTTGGTACATAGCTAATCGTGTGCGTTTGATAATATTAAAAAGGTCTGATTAAAAAATGGATAACACTGCGTTATTAACGTCGATGACTGAGCCTGTTTATGTGAAATTGCTGCAAGCAGTAGAAACAGGCAAATGGTTAGATGGTTCGCCGCTAACAGAACAGCAACGAGATACTTCTATGCAAGCTGTGATGTATTATCAGGCAAAAGTCCTTAAGTCCGATCAACATATGACTATTGGTCCTGACGGTGAAATTGTTCATCGAAGTCGTGAATCTCTGCAACAAGAACTCAAACAAAATTCTAATAACATTCAAACAATAGCGCGGTTTAAACAGGATGATCTTTAAGCACCTTTTTCGTTCCAAACATCAAAATCCTGATCCTCAGGTACGCCTTCAAGCAATAGAAAGTCTGAATAAGCAAGATCCACAACATAAAACAATTTTGCACGAATTGGCTTTTAACGACTCCGATGGGGGCGTCAGTCTGGCTGCCTTGCATAAACTCGATAGTTTTGTGCTGTGGTACAAAATTTCAGAAATTGCCAAAAACGATAGAGTCCAGAAAAAAGCACAACGGGTTGTTGAAAACATTCTGTTAAATCAGCAAAACGAAGTGTTAACTGAACAAGTAAAATATAAGTTTATGCTTGAAACTCGTGACATAGGTTTAATCGAAAAGTTACTTGGGCAAACATGGATACAACAAGACACCAAACTTGCGATGTTGTTACTTCAAAAAGTAGATAAACCACAACTACAAGAAAAACTGTTGTTTGATACTCAAAATGAGAGTTTACAAACTACTATTTTAAAAACATTTATCGATAACGTTCAGACCCGTAAGTTACTCAATAAAATAAAGAAAAAGACATCTTCAAATGTATTAATAGATTTGGCCAATGAAATACTTGAAGGCTGGATTAGGGCAGAACAAGCGCCTATTGAAGTGGAGCAACAAGTGAAAATGGTGTTGTCTCGTTTGTTGGCTCTAAAAGACCAGAGCGATTTATTACACATCCAACAACAACAAACAGCGCTTACCCATGAGTACTCAAAAATAGCTGAACGTTTTGATTGTTTGTCAGAGCTTAAACGTGCTGAATTTGAACAAAAATATGCAGACATCAGCACCCGTGTTGCACGGACTGTAGAATTGTTAAAACCCCAGTGGCAATTACAGCAAGATGCGTTGGCATTAAGCCAAAGAATGCATACATTCTTTCTTGAAACTGAGCAAAGCTTAGCAGAGCTGTCTATACAACTGACAACACGGATCAGTGAAGTTAGTCAATCAGAAGTGGAAAATGTGCTACAAAAACTTAATGTACACATTGAGCAGTTACAACAACTCACTCGTCAGTTACCCGCCACTAATCAAGTTGCCCACAGACGTTTAGAACAATTAAACAATCAATTACTGTCTAGCTTCAATATCTTTACGGATCTTCCGCTGTTGCAACAAGCTATTAAGTCAGGAACGGACTTGTTAGAGAAGTTTGCAGGTTTGGCATTACCCAATGATGTTAGCCAAATTGAAGCTGCAGAAGAATATCTTAAAGAACAAAGACAAGCATGGCGTAAAATAATTTCCAGCTATCAGGCATATATACCAGTTAGCTTGTCACAGCAGTGGAATGAACGTTTTAAACTTTGGCAACAAGCAATAAGAGCTTTAAATACCCAATTGAATGGCGAAGTTTCTCGTTGTAGAAATAAATTAAGAGCCGTTGAAAGCCTCATTAACCAAGGAAAGTTCAAAGTGGCCATGGTGTTGTATCAAAAAGTACAAAACTGGTTCAATGTTTTACCGGAGAAACAACAAGGACAACTTGAGCGAACCTTTAGTTCGGTTAAAGAGCAGATTGAAAACTTAAAAGACTGGCAAGATTATATTGCCGCTCCTCGCAAGCCAGCGATGCTTAATGAAGTGCAGGCTTTAATAACACATCCTTTAGATATTGATGCTCAGTCTTCAGCTATTAAGTCTTTTCGTTATCAATGGAATAGCCTTGGTAAAACAGATACCGAGTCTGACCAAGCTTTAAACGAAGCCTTTGAAAGCGCAATTGAACAAGCCTTTGCACCATGCCGTGAGTTTTATGATCAACAGCAACAGCAACGCGAGCAAAATATGCTGGCTAAACAACAAGTTTTGGCTGAGATTAAAAACCTATATGACAACGATTGCGGTATTGCCCAACTGACTAAAAGCTTAAGAAGTGTTCAGCAAAAATGGAAAAACATTGGCGAGGTGGACTTTAAGCATCGCAACACCCTGTTCGATAATTATCAGCAGTTACTTAACCCTCTCAGGGATAAAGTGTCGGCTTTCTATCAAAACAACGCGGAGCAAAAGCAGGCATTGTTAATAAAAGCTGAGAAGCTGTTAGAGCTTGACTCAGTGAATGAAGCCATAGAGCAAGCGAAGAAACTGCAACAGACTTGGAAGACCATCGATCATGCAGGCAAAAAGGCCGAATCTGAATTATGGGCTGCTTTTAGAAAGGTGAATGACAGCATATTCGCCAAAAAATATGAGGTTGATCAACAAGAAAAGTCACAACTGAAAGAACAAGTGGCGTTAGTCAAAGACCACGTTGCCCAGCTTGAATTATTGCTCGGTAGTGCAGCTGATAAAGCCAGCGTGAAAAGTGCTTTGCAGAACAAACAAATGGTCATTGATATGATAGCTGTTTTGCCTGTGACTGAGCGTAGGGTATTGGAACAGCGTGTTCAAAGCCTTGATGAGCAGCAACAGGTAGTATTAACTGCGTTGCTTAAATCTGCTAAAGGCCAAGCATATCAAGATTTGTTCAGTGTATTAAAACTGTGGCAAGGGGATAGCGAAATACCGGATGGGGTGGCAATGTTAAGCAAGCAGTGGCAGCAATGTTTTCGTGAGCTGAGTGAAAATGTCGAACGACATGATTTGACCATAAAAATGGAAATAGTCGCACAACAGGATTCCCCCCCAAAAGACGCTACAAAGCGTCAATCTATTCAAATGCAATTGATGGCTCACAAGTTACAAACTGGAGATAGTTTAAACATGTTGTCATTGCTCAAAGATTGGATTAGGGCAGGCTCCTTAAGTAAAAGTGACATCACTTTACTTAAGCGAGTTGAACCTTTGTTTGTGAGTTGATGTATGCAAGATAAACTTACATTAATTCGGCTGAATAAATTTATCAGCGATTCAGGTTTTAGCTCTCGCCGTGAAGCAGATAAATTAATTGAACAACAAAGAGTCAGAATAAACAACAGTATTCCTGAGTTAGGCACTAAGGTGACGCCCGGAGATGTGGTGACCGTTGATGGCCAGCTTATTCAAGCCAGTGCCATCGATAAAGCTGACCGGGTGTATATTGCTTATCACAAGCCCGAGGGTATTACTTGCACGACTGAACTGCATATCAAAGGTAATATTGTTGATGCCATAGGCCATAAGCACAGAATTTTCCCTATAGGCCGACTAGATAAACCCTCCGAAGGGTTAATTTTTTTGACCAGTGACGGCGATATCGTCAATAAAATTTTGCGGGCTGAAAATGCACATGACAAAGAATACGTGGTGACGGTTAATCGGCCTTTGACTGAACATTTTATTCAAAAGATGGCCAACGGTATACCTATTTTAGATACGGTCACTAAAACCTGCCAGGTGACCATGCAGAGTAAAATGGTGTTTCGCATTGTTTTGACTCAAGGATTAAATCGGCAAATTCGCCGCATGTGTGAATATTTAGGGTATGAGGTGGTGAAGCTCAAGCGCACGCGAATTATGTCGGTTCGGTTGGCTGGGTTGAAAGCTGGACAATGGCGAGATTTGACTGCTGATGAGATGGCTGAGATTAATGGGGCTGTTGAGGGGTCGAGTAAAACGGCGGTTTAAGCGCTTTTTTATCATTCGCTAGCACTTACTGCCATCCTCACGTTTTTTGTTGGCCTTTCGCGCTATCATCCGTGATGGTTCTGTCTCAGCCAATTACTCTTTTTATAAAGCCCGTCCTGCAAGCTCGGCTCCCGACTTTACCTAAAGGCCCGCTGAAACTTGAAAGGCGCAAAGCAGTAGCGGAGCCACCAAAAAAGTCAATTAACAAAATAATTAACGCATGACAATTGATTAACTTTTAATGGGTTATATCAGGCCGCTTATCATAGCTGTCCAATTCATTTTTCTGGTGTTCAAGTTATTTTTCTCTTTACCCAATTCCAAATAAGGGCAATTGGTAATTTCATCTGTGATAGACAAACAATCAACATCAACTATTCTCATATATATTATTAAGAGCTGCTATTGATGGTGATGAAAGGATCAATAACAAAAATAGAGGAATATACCGTGAACAATATTTTTGTTTTTGGTGCAGATGAATTCAATCTTTCCCTGATGCGTTCGCTTGAGTCTGCCCGGGAGTATTGTTTTCATGAGCTTTATCAATACTGTGAGGTAAAAACAGGGAAGGAAATCCCGGTCAAAACCTTATATGAAGGTGCTGTCGCGCAACTCAAAAATTATCCCAGCTCCGTAGATGCCATTGTCGGCTATTGGGACTTTCCGGTTAGCACCATGCTTCCTCTAATGTGCCAATCCTTCGGCCTGCCTTCTCCAAGCTTTGAAGCGGTGCTTAAATGCGAACATAAATATTGGAGTAGACTGGAGCAACGCAGGGTAATACCCGAATATATCCCCGATTTTTGCGCAGTTGACCCTTTTAAAGATGATTATCAGCTGCACATCACCCTCGATTACCCCTTTTGGCTTAAGCCTGTGAAAGCCGCTTTATCACAGCTCGGATTTATGGTGCGTAATGATAGTGAACTGGAAATGGCGATTTCACAGATTAGAGAAAAAATATACTGCTTTGCCGAGCCCTTTAACTACTTAATGCAATTTGCTGAACTGCCAGATGATATTGTTGCTATTGATGGCAATCACTGCATCGCCGAAGAGATCATCTCTCATGGCCAGCAATGCACCCTTGAAGGCTATGTTTTTAATGGAACGTTCTGTGTCTATGGTGCCGTTGACTCGATCCGCGAAGGCGAGCATGGTTCCAGTTTCTCTCGCTATCAATATCCATCATCAATTCCGCAGCCTGTTCAAGATAAAATGGTCGCCGTTACCGAACGCTTTCTTAACTATATCGACTTTGATAACGGCCCGTTCAATATTGAGTATTACTGGGACAAGAAGAGTGGCCATATCTGGTTACTGGAAATTAACCCCCGTATTTCCAAGTCCCATTCTCCATTATTTCGCAACGTCGATGGTATGTCACATCATCAGGTAATGCTGGCGTTGGCTTTGGGGAAACAGCCAATATTTCCCCATCGTCAAGGTCTATACCGATATGCAGCCAAATTTATGTGGCGGACACATACAGATGCTCTGGTTAACAGGGTGCCCACAGAGCAAGAGATGCAGGCCGTTATGCAGCGTATCACTGGTACTGAGGTTCAGCTGAATGTCTGTGAAGGGATGCGTCTGTCTGATCTTAATTATCAGGACAGTTACAGCTACGAGATTGCGTCAGTGTTCGTAGGTGGTGACAGCGAGCAGGAGTTGTTGCAGAAATATTGTGATGTGCAACAGGCGTTACCGCTGACACTTGTACCGTTGTCCTAAATGATATGCGCAATAATGATGAGGGGAAAATATGATGGTTGCCGAACGCTTCGCAAACAAAATCCGACATATCGAACATTGCTGGATCCCGATGACCGACGGCATTCGCCTTTCAGCTCGTATCTGGATGCCAAAAGGGGCTGAATCTCAGCCTGTACCGGCAATTTTTGAATACATTCCTTACCGTAAGCGCGATGGAGTAAGATTGCGAGACGAAACCATGCATCCGTATTTTGCTGGGCACGGCTACGCCTGTATCCGTGTTGATACCCGAGGCAGCGGTGATTCGGAAGGTGTGCTGACAGACGAATACCTGCAGCAGGAACTTGACGATGGTGTCACTGTTATTGAGTGGCTGGAAAAACAGCCATGGTGCGACGGAAGTATCGGCATGTATGGTATTTCATGGGGGGGATTCAATGGCCTGCAGATTGCGGCGATGCAACCGCCACAGCTTAAAGCTATCATCAGCGTTTGCTCTACTGATGACCGCTATGCCGATGATGTGCACTATATGGGAGGCTGTCTGCTAGGTGATAATCTTTCTTGGGCCTCGACAATGTTTGCCTACAACTCTCTGCCACCGGATCCGCAAATTGTCGGTGATAAGTGGCGCGATATGTGGTTTGAACGCCTTAAAGGCAGTGGTTTGTGGTTGGATACTTGGCTTAATCATCAGCACCGTGATGAGTACTGGCAGCATGGCTCAATCTGCGAAGATTTTTCTAAGGTGCAGATCCCGGTCATGGCGGTTAGCGGCTGGGCTGATGGCTACAGCAACGCGGTTTTTCGCCTGCTCACCAATTTGACTGGGCCAAGACAGGGACTGATTGGCCCCTGGAGTCATAAGTATCCACACATTGGCGTACCCGGCCCGGCGATCGGTTTTTTGCAGGAATGTCTGCGCTGGTGGGATAAATGGCTGAAGGGAATTGAGACTGGCATTATGGACGAACCCATGCTGCGGGCATGGATGCTGGACAGTATGCCTCCGTCTACTTTTTATCATCAGCGCTATGGTCACTGGGTCAGTGAGCCATCCTGGCCGTCTCCGAATATAGGGACGATTGCCTTCAAACTTGATAAATATCGTCTGGTGGACGAGTTCGCAGAGGTTGAGGAGGAGGAGCTGTGTTTACAGTCACCATTGAGTAATGGTCTATTTGCTGGCAAGTGGTGTTCATATAGCACGACACCAGATCTTCCCCATGATCAGCGTGAAGAAGAAGGCGGTGCGTTAGTCTTCACAAGTGAGCCCCTAGACACCGCCCTTGAGATCATGGGCGCAGTCGTAATTGAGTTGGAATTATCGGCCAGCCAGCCGGTGGCGATGGTCGCTGTGCGGCTATCGGATGTGCATCCCGACAACAAGAGTTCACGAGTGACGTACGGCCTGTTGAACCTGACCCATAGAGACAGCCATGCCAAGCCCACACCGCTGCAACCGGACAAGCGCTATCGGGTAAAAGTGCAGCTTAACGGTGTAGCCCAGACATTCCCCAAGGGCCACCGTATTTGCATTGCTATTTCTTCATCTTATTTTCCGCTGGCTTGGCCTCCAGGAGAGTCGACGCAGCTCAAGATTTACACTGGTTGCAGCCGCTTGATATTGCCTAGCCGAACGCCACGTAAAGAGGCGATTGCTTTTCCTGAACCAGAGGCTTCGCCCTGTGGTGTTAAGCAGCAATTACATGAGGGGCATCATAACTGGCGAGTGATCCGCGAGCTGGATAAGGATTTGGCTACTTTGGAGGTCATTAATGACAGTGGTACTTACCGACTTGAGGATATCGACCTTATTGTTAAGCGCAAGACGAAAGAGTGGTACTCCTATCAAAGTGATGACTTCCAATCTGCGAAGGGCAAAACTCTCTGGCGGTGGGGATTTAGGCGAGATGACTGGGTGGTAGAGACTGTCACCCGCACATACCTGCACTGCGATAAGTTTTATTTTTATCTGGATGCAGAGCTTGATGCTTATGAAGGGGATAAGCGAGTTTATTCACACAACTGGAACCTTCGCATTAAGCGTGATTTGGTTTAATGTTAAAGTCAATGTTGTCAACATGTCGATTTTGAATGTTAAAACTAACTTTCAACTACAACATAAATCATAGATCATAAATAAGACATTCACTTTTAAAAAGTAGCCAAAAAGCCGTTATATTCTAAACTTTAAGTTACTCAAATAACCGCTGTAGGCTGTTATGTCTAAGCCACGTAAAAGCCTAATTAACAGTTGTGGGCAGTATACTTTATCTATCTATGTATCTACCTTACCTTAAGACTAGAATTACCCTCTTTGGCTCATAGATTTTCTTCGCAGTGAATTAACAAAAGTACCCTGTTACAAATTGCTCTATAAGCTTAAACCTGTTTGACTCACTTTGAAACTAGCGGTATTCAGGTCCCTGTCATCCTATTGAGAATATTAATCAATTCACGTAATATCCTGCTTTGATTATACCTACCTATTCTTATATTTTATTAACAGGAAAAACACCCTATGCCTAGAGCGAGTGCACGTCATATTTTGGTTGATACTGAAGAGAAATGTTCAGAGTTGAAACAAGAAATTATAAATGGTGCAAGTTTCGCGGATGTTGCCAAGCATTCTACCTGTCCTTCTGGCTCTCAAGGCGGAGATTTAGGCAATTTTGGTCAAGGACAGATGGTGCCTGAGTTTGATCAAGTTGTTTTTAACGAAGCTTTAAATGTCGTTCATGGCCCGATAAAAACGCAATTTGGTTATCACTTATTAGAAATTACTGAACGCTCCGAGTAATCCCTATTGAACCTTAACACTTAAAAATCAGAGTTAAACTTAACTCTGATTTTATCTATTCTTTATCACACTTAATCACTCAAATACTTTCACAATAACTCTATCAATTTATAACAAGGCCATGAATGCAACGCTTTGAATATTGTAATGCTAATACCTGTGCTGAAGAGTTACTTGCATTAGGGCAAGTTAATATGAAAATGTGGTATCTATTTAAGTGGTTATCAAAGCACGACCAACTGCGTCATGGAACACAAGCTGAAATGATCAAGCTATATGTTAATGAAGAGTTAGTGGCATATAGTGTGTTAGAAAATTATGAAGCTCGTACCGATAAAACGAATTTGTATGACGGAGAGTTATATCAAGACTTAGGTGTTGTGCACTTTGTGACTACGCCTGAGTATCGCAAAAAGGGCTATGCGAGCTTAGTGGCCGCTGTCATGTACACAGATGTTATTCAACCCTTATTAGCGCGTTACAGTAATAATCATGTTTATATCACTGCAACTGAAAAAGCGGTGCCGTTAATGCAACGCACCGGGATTGATACTTCAAACCTGGTGACTCAGTTTTATTCAGATCTAAGCTTTAAAGCCAAAGTCGTTGAGATAATAAATCCAAGTTAGTCTCACATTCAGTTATCTACACAAATACACATCATAATTTGACTATATGTAAACTTATAGGGGCAAAGGTGATGAAATCCTAAAAAGGCTTAAACCTTTGTTTGAAACCTAGGGTGACTTTCATAAAAATATACTCTTTAATCTGAACTTGGGTTAAGACGTGCCGCGCCCTAAAAGTCATTGCAATAAAAACAATAAGTTAGATGGTGCCAATTGGTTTGCAAAGACATTAAACGCATCCAGTGCTGCTATTATCGCGTTTATCGAGGTGGGCTTGTGAGGGAATAGCCCTCTATTGTGAGCAATTTTAACGAAGATAGGCGCGATAATAGTGGTACTGGACGGTATGGCTTATCCCAAGCTCAGGTTATTTAGACCAATACCAACTCGTCACGTTATAACGATACTCATCAGCATATTCAGAGTTTAATGGTTTCACCCAGTGTTCAGAGCCTTCTGATGAAGGATCAAACAGTACACAGCGGTTGTGTAGCGGTGCGATATAAACAGGCTCATCACTGTGACCTGTAAACACCAGCTCCCCACCAGCGTTTTTGTGCCAATCTTTGTTTAAATACAACAGCATACAGACTTCTCTCCCGGGAGAGTCATCAGCATGTTCGGCAACGAAGTCGTTAGGACCTAAGCGAAAATAGTTAGTATTTATTTCAGGCTCAGCCACATTCATATCTGTAAGTGATACTTTAAAAATCTGTGATAACACAGACATAAACTCATTCCCACGCAAATAGGATAAGAATTCCTGAGTTATGTTTGAATGGGGCGTATTTGTATTGGTGGTATTTATGTCTATGGCGTCACGTTGCCATACATCTCGCTTTACAAAGCGTTGTTCGTTGTTAGTTTTTTGCCACTGGGCGTTATCAACATATAAAGCAGAATAAGTATGTTTTTGACTTTGCCAAGCCCCGGGTTGCGGTAAACCCTCCATTACCTCATCGAGTTTGGCTTGGTTGAATAAGCCGTCAATTACTACATGTTTTGGGTAAGCGCGCTTTAATGATTTTCGATATTTGCATATCGCAGATCCTATTACATGTTCATCATTCAACCACATTATTCATACTACTCGTTGCTATTTTCAGATTATGACTGGAAAACTGAATAATACAGGCTTGCGCGATAATTCCTATCTTTTGCTGATTAAAAGCATCGCCCAGTTAGTGGTTAAATAGTGCTCAATTGTATTAAATTGGTGTATGCATCATTCGCGGACTTGAGTTAAATGGGACTGTAAAATTAACCAGGCAGAGATGATAATTACTCATACAAAGTCAACTTAATCACCACTAGGCATATCAAAATTGACATTCCGAGAATAAAGTAAAGAAGAGATTTATTGTCACATGACACTCAATATTTGATGGTGTTCAAACAGGTGTTTACGCAATCACTATTGATCAGTGAAAAATGCGATTATTTGGTGAAAACGCCTGATATCAAACTACACTATAAATTCTAAACTATTGAAAATATTAGACTTTAATTATGGAACAGTCTTTGCTGTGTATAGTTATTCCAACTTGATTAACCGACGTTGGTATAAATGGAGTATGAAAATGTTTAGTGTGTTATGTGGTCTATTCTTCTTTTTGTTATGGATCATTCCTATTATCGCAATCAGTATTTCTGACCGCACTAACGGTGGTGAAAAATTTGCATGGATCCTAGCCGTAATCTTTGTATCTTGGTTCGCTTGGGTTTTCTACTTGTTATTAGCGCCCTTAAAATCTGGTCGTTACAGTGGATAGTGGTTTGAAACCTGTATTTATTAAGCAAATTAACTGACGATTAGATTGAACCAGTATGTGGTCGGCTACTTCAAATTTTCACACAAGTAAAAATCGCGTTTCCAGAGTGCTTGTTATAGGGGAGAAGCTTTTCATAGTCATGTTCAAAAACATGAACTTCGAAGTAAGGTTTCAAGATGTCTATCAATTCATCAAGACTGAAAGCAACCATCGAATGTTCGTCATTCCATAGCTGGGTTTCTGTAGTGTTTATTTTTTCAATACTGAGTCTCAGAGACTGCTTTTCGCCATGGCCAGGGTAATACCAGCCAGAGCTGAAGGTGAATAAGTCGTCTGCTTGTTTAGTGCTATGTTTTACGAAAAGTGTGTTGTTGATTTTTTGTTTGTCCACTACGTTAAAACAGAAAATGCCATCTGTTTTTAATGCTCGATGTACACTTGCGATGCATGTTTTTAATTTTTCAATACCATCGTTGTAATGTATCGAATACAAGAAACACGTGATCAAATCTAATGGTTCATCCACACAGAATTCACTCATGTTTTGAGTAAAAAAAAACGCTTCAGGGCAACGCACTCTTGCCATGTCTAACATAGGTTGATTAATATCAAGACCACTACTGTGAAAGCCAAAATCAATAAAATGGCGGACATGTGGTCCCGTTCCACAGGCTAAGTCAAGATGTGTATTGCCATCGTTACCGAAAAGCTGGTGTAGCCTGCGAATGCAGTTGCTTTGAGTGTGATAGTCGATATCGACACACATTAAATCGTAATAGCCAGAAAGGTCGTTATACAGTGCGTTGGCGGACATACTTGCCTAGTAGTGTTAGTTGAAATTACTTAGTTGCGCATAGTAAGCTAAGTCGTAAACCTTGCGAAGTACAAATAAAAATTTAGATGCACCGTCGTTATTTTCATTTACGTTAGCACATCTTAGCTTGGCCTACGCATCATCCTTGACGAATTTTTTTGGCGGTTCCAATATTGCCTTCGTTCGAATGTTTGCGTTACATCATTAAAAAGGTCTGTGATGTGTAAATTGAAATCAATATCCTAAAAGGGCAGGAGCTACAAGCTAGTTTTGGCAAATATACCTTTGGGTATAGGCTTTTATATTGGTAAATCTTGTAATAATGATACAAGGGATAAAACTCACTCAAGCATACTCGTCAATAGGTGAGGATACATATCACCAATACGTGCACTGTTTAAAAGTGCTTCAAGCTATGATAGGTTCTGATAAAAATCTTCCAAATAAGCCGATATATATTTTGCACGAGTGACGTTTTTAACTACCGATCCTTGGGAACAATTATTCAAAGACTATATGTATAACTGAGTAAGGTTAACACTATGCTTGAATAACATATGGATATGGGCAGTCCAAATTTAATGAAGTGTTTAAATTTATAGTTACTGGCGCTAAATACCAATAGATTCGTTTGATAGCCATAGGGCGACATAAAGCTGGCGCTGGCAGCAAAAGCGACTGCCAGTGCAAAAGGCATAATCGGCACGCCTAAGGTTTGAACGAGTCCGTAGGCTAGTGGGAACATCAGTGCGGCTGCGGCATTATTAGTAACCAGTTCAGTGAGTATCAAGGTTAATACATACACCATTACTAGCGCCCATATAGGGCTGACGCTGCTGGCCCATGGGCCAATCAATTGCATAATTTGTTGTATGACACCTGAATTTTCAAGGGCGGTGGCAAGACTCAGTGCACCAACAATGACAACTATTAAGTTAAGTGGAATATTGCGCTTAATTTCGTTATTGGTTGTTACGCCAGCGATGACCAGCATGGCGATAAAAAACAGTAAACCTGTCGCCAAATTCAATACTGACGTTGCTGCCAAGGCTACGGTGAATAAAAATCCCCCTAGCGTAATCCAATCCTGAGTGCGACTTAACTTTGTATCCATTTTCTTTTCAGACAGAATAAAAAAGTTTTTAGTAAGGTTATGCCTCTGCATAAAATCTGGGCCGGTCGCAAGTAATAAGAAATCACCAGACTGAAGCTTTATTTCACCTAGTTTGCCAGATAAAGACTCTCCGTCTCGTCTTATAGCCACCACTGCCGCATCAAATAGTGCTCTAAACCCTAGTGCTTTTAAGGTTTGTCCGATAATTTGTGCCCGATTGGAAATGATCACTTCTGTGAGATTTTCACGCTCTAGACCGTTTGTCTCTGCAAAGAGTTTTAAGCCTTTTATATGGTCTAAGTTACCTACATGTTGAATATTGCCAGAAAATATTAATTTGTCACCAGTCTGAATAACCATATCAGGCGTAACGGGTGTGATAAGTTTTCCGTCTCTTACTATTTCAATCAAAAACAATTCAGGCAAATTTCTTAGATGATTTTCCTCAACACTCTTACCAATTAACTCACAGTCTTGTTCTACGTCTGCATCAATAAAATAACGATTATATTGCGTTTGTTTATTAGCGATTTCTGGCAGGAATGGGGTCATCAAAAACATCAATAAACCGCAACTCAAGCCTGCTACTAAACCATAGAGTGTGAAATCCCAAAAATTGAAACCTGGGTGACCGTGTTCGATTAAAAAGCTATCCACAATTAAGTTGGTTGATGTGCCAATTAGGGTAACAGTCCCGCCAAGAATAGCGGAGTACGACAATGGGATTAGCAGTCGAGAGGCATGGTGATACTGGTTTTGTTTCACCGGACCAATCAAACTTGCCACTATGGCGGTATTATTCAAAAGAGCGGAAGAGAAAAAGGTTAAGCCAAATAGCCGCCAATAACTAGCGTTAAAACTTGCTGTTACTAATGTTCGGCCTAAACGTTTTATTAAGGAAGTTTTATCGACCGCTGAACTGACCAAGAGCAGGAGAACTAAGGTGATTAAACCTTGATTGGTGAAGTTATTAATCACGTCACCAATCACCAGCTGTTGGCTAGCAATCAAAGCTAAAAGTGAAGCTGCAAAGATTAAAGATGGGCGCTGGTTCGTGCTAACTAGCGCCAATATAGTTCCGGCAAAAATGGCCAATACCAGATACTGATCTATATCCATTTCATCTTATTCTTATTAAGGTTGGCTAAGGTTTACAGTTTACTGATATCGGTCGCATTCCAATGTGGAAAATGCTTCCTGACCAAGTCATTAAATTCTAATTCAAATTCAGAAAATTGTCCTGCACTCGTATCTTCTGCTACGTCGATGATCATACCCGCACCCACTGTTCCATTGGTGACTCTATCAATAATGATAAAAGCACCTGTAGAGCGGTTTTTGGTGTAGGGATCACAAGCAACAGGCTGAGTCAGTTTGATTTTACCTACGGCAATTTCATTTAACGCCAGACGAACTGTATTTTTGTGTTCCATCGAGTTTACATCAATTTGATATTCGACTTCGGTGACACTACCGGGTACAAATTTTGTCGCAAACTTAAAACCATATTGCTTGTTTGGCATCATAGGCTCTTCATCCATCCACACCAAATTTGTTCTGTAGGCGTTGCTATGCAGAGGCAAGTTATCGCTTTTAACTATCATATCGCCACGAGAAATATCAATTTCATCCTCTAGTGTGATAGTGGTGGTAAGAGGTGCATAGACTCTATCTTGTTCACCTTCAAAATTAACCAGCGCTTTAACTTTAGACTGCTTACCTGAGGGCAGGGCAGTAATACGGTCGCCGGGTTTAATCTGACCAGACACGACTGTGCCTGCAAAACCACGGAAGTTTAGATTAGGTCTGTTGACATATTGAACAGGAAAACGGAAATCATCGGCGTTAATATCGTCATTAATTTCAATTTTTTCCAACATGGTCATCAAAGTCTCACCCTTGTACCATGGTGTGTTTTCACTAACGTTAACCACATTATCGCCATCTAAAGCCGACAAGGGAATAAACTGAATATCTGGGATCTCTAACTGTTTAGAAAACTCTAGATAGTCTGCTTTGATTTCTTCATACACTGTTTCGCTGTAGTCTTTCAAGTCCATCTTGTTAACGGCCACGATAACGTGTTTGATGCCTAACAAAGAAACCAAGAAGGAATGACGGCGTGTTTGAGTTTTCACCCCTGCACGAGCATCGATCAAGATAATCGCCACGTCACAATTAGATGCACCTGTCACCATGTTGCGGGTATACTGCTCATGGCCTGGGGTATCAGCAATGATAAATTTACGTTTATCAGTAGAGTAATAGCGGTAGGCCACATCGATTGTAATGCCTTGCTCTCGTTCAGACTGTAAGCCATCAACTAATAAGGCTAAATCTACTTTGTCACCGGTCGTACCCACTTTCTTACTGTCTTTAGTAATAGCAGCAAGTTGATCTTCAAAAATCATTTTGGAGTCGTGTAACAAACGCCCTATTAAGGTACTTTTACCATCATCCACACTGCCGCAAGTTAAAAAACGCAGCATGTCTTTCTTTTCATGTTGGTCTAGATAGCCCAATATATCGGACTGTAATAATGTATTTTCGCTATTCATAATTAGCAACTCACTAAAAAATAAGGATTTAAAACGGAATCTTTTTGGTTGTATCTAAGAGGCTTAGCATCTGCTTTTAGGGCATCAGTTGCATCTTCAATTATGGTCACCTTACCGCCAGCGGCTTCGACAACAGCTTGCGCAGCGCCAGTGTCCCATTCACAGGTAGGACCTAAGCGCGGATAAAGATGTGCTGCACCTTCTGCGACTAAACATAATTTGAGAGAGCTTCCCATGGCAACCAACTCAGTATCGCCTTCTAAAGAATCAAGCAAGGCTTGTATCTCCGGACTTTGATGAGAACGGCTACCGACTATTTTCCAGGTTTCGCCTCTGTTCCATGCTTTGGGAGATATCTCGGCTTTTGCATCTGCGGTTATTTTATAAGCACCTTGGCCTAAAACACCAACATAAGTTTGATTCATAACCGGTGCATAAACCACACCCAATACTGGTACACCGTCTTTTATTAGCGCGATATTGACGGTGAATTCACCATTTTTCTTAATGAATTCTTTGGTCCCATCAAGTGGGTCAACTAGCCAATAGGTATCCCAGGTGTTACGTTCTTGCCATGAAATATCTGCAGACTCTTCAGACAGAATTGGTAAGTCTGATACTTTGGTTAATCCTTCAACAATGCAGTTATGTGCGGCTAAGTCAGCCTCAGTTAACGGGCTTTTATCTGATTTTTCATAGATGGCAAAATCGTTTTGATAAATGTCCATGATTTTGTCACCTGCTAGGTGGCTTATATCGATAATATTTTGAATCAGTTGTTGGTTTAACATTAAGCAACCATTCCTTTTTGTTTGAGTAAATCAAAAAGTCGCTCGGCAGATTGTTCAGCTGTTTGCCCAGAAAAAGTTAAAGTGATTTCTGCGTTCTCTGGTGCTTCGTAGGGGGAGTCAATACCGGTAAAGTCTTTAATATCGCCTTGTCTGGCTTTTTGATATAGGCCTTTAGGATCACGTTTTTCACATTCTTCTATAGGCGTATCAACAAATATTTCTATAAATTCGCCATCGGCTAATAAATGCCGACAAAAGTCTCTTTCAGTTTTAAATGGCGATATAAAAGCTGTCAGTACTATGATACCTGCATCCACAAAAAGTTTAGATACCTCACCAATGCGCCTAATATTTTCTACTCTGTCTTTATCACTGAAGGTTAAATCACCACATAAACCGTGACGTACGTTATCGCCATCTAGTAAATAGGTATGTTTACCATGTTCAGCCAATTTTTTTTCTAACAAATTAGCGATCGTTGATTTACCTGAACCGCTCAAACCTGTTAGCCATAAGACGCAAGATTTCTGTTTTTTTGCTTGTGCTCTACGAGCCTTATCAACATCATGCTGATGCCACACTATGTTAGTTGCCATTAGAAGTATCCTTCCATTTTTTTCTTCTCCATAGAGCCTGAAGAGTCATGGTCAATCACACGCCCTTGGCGCTCAGATGTTTTGGTCAGCAACATCTCTTGAATGACTTCCGGTAAGGTAGCAGCTGTAGATTCGACTGCACCTGTTAATGGATAACACCCTAAGGTTCTAAAACGCACTGAGCGCATTTCAGGGGTTTCACCTTCTTCCATTGGCATCCGGTCATCGTCAACCATAAAGAACACTCCGTCGCGTTTAACTACCGGGCGGGGTTTTGCCAGATATAAGGAAGGAATTTCGATATTTTCCATGTAAATATATTGCCAGATATCTAGCTCAGTCCAGTTTGACATCGGAAATACACGAATGCTTTCGCCTTTGTTAATTTGTGCGTTATAAACGTTCCATAATTCTGGGCGTTGGTTTTTAGGATCCCACCTGTGATTTTCATCGCGGAAAGAATACACACGCTCTTTGGCCCTTGACTTTTCTTCGTCGCGTCTGGCACCACCAAAAGCTGCATCAAACTTATAGTGATTCAATGCTTGTTTTAAGCCTTGGGTTTTCATTATATCGGTATGCTTAGAGCTACCATGGCTGAATGGACCTACATTCATCTTTACGCCTTCAGGATTAATATGCACCAGTAGGTTGAGATCATGTTTTTTGGCTATTTCGTCACGAAATGCAATCATTTCCTTGAACTTCCACGTGGTGTCTACATGGAGCAATGGAAAAGGAATTTTACCTGGGGCGAAGGCTTTACGCGCTAGATGTAATAACACTGAAGAATCTTTACCCACAGAATACAACATCACAGGATTGTCGAATTCAGCCGCCACTTCCCGGAAAATATGAATACTTTCCGCTTCAAGTTGCTTTAAATGGGTCACAGTAGGGATTGAGTTTGACATGGATTTCTCACGCAAAATTGCTTGTTTATATTAAAAAGGTCTATGCATAGAACAATATCAAACTTAAACTTAAACTTAAACTTAAACTTATATATTTTTACTATCACAGCACTATTTAAACTGGCTTGGCACCAGTCACTAGTGGCTGTGATAGCTTCAACGTTTAAACTAGTTGCTTGAGTGTGTGCTGTACTTTTTCAAAAGTATCTGACACGAGTTGATCATCTTGTTTACTTAATAAGCTAAAAGTGACAATGGTCAAACTACATACAATAAATCCAGGCACAATTTCATACAGCCAATTACTTAAGGCTTGTCCATTGATTGTTAGCGGAGCATAAATCCAGATTAAAACAGTAATAGCGCCAGACAACATGCCCAATATAGCGGATAAGCGCGTCATTTTTTTCCAAAATAGACTAATTAATACAACTGGGCCAAAAGCAGCTCCGAAGCCAGCCCACGCATTGCTGACTAGATTTAATATAGTGCTGTCTCGGTCATAAGCTAAGTAGATGGAAACTAAGGCAACGAGTGCTACAGATATTCTACCTGCAGTAATTAACTCTTTTTGGCTCGCGTTTTTGCGAAAGAATGCTTGATAAAAATCACCAGTCAACGAGCTTGAGGTGACCAATAATTGTGAAGAAATAGTACTCATTATTGCAGCCAGAATCGCTCCTAATAAAAAGCCGCTTATTAATGGATGAAACAGTATTTGTGATAGGTAAATGAATATAGTTTCTGGATCTTGTAATGCACCTTGGGTTTTGGTGACATAGGCAAGACCCAGTATACCTGTTGCCAGTGAACCAATAATAGATACCACCATCCAACTAATACCTATTTTCCGTGCAGTTTTGATGTCTGTTACAGAGCGAATTGCCATAAAGCGCACAATAATATGTGGCTGACCAAAATAGCCCAATCCCCAAGACAATAACGATATTATGCCTATCACCGACATTGCCTGCCCGGTGGAGGCGTCTATAAACAGATTCAAAAAATCAGCATCATATGTCGCTAGATGTGAGGCAGCACCATTGAACCCTCCCAGATCAAAAAGCACTACCACTGGCACTAATACCAAGGACACAAACATAATACAACCTTGCACAAAGTCGGTCATACTCACTGCCATAAATCCGCCGAGTAAGGTATAAGCAACGACAACACCGGCAGTCACATACAAGCCCATTTCATAACTTAAACCAAATGAAGACTCAAATAACTTGCCTCCGGCCACAACGCCAGATGAGGTATATAAGGTGAAAAAGATGACAATGACGACAGAAGAAATAAGCCTTAAGCTATGGCTAGAGTCATTAAAGCGGTTTGCAAAATAATCAGGAATAGTGAGTGCGTTTTTTGCCAGCTCGGTATAAACCCTGAGCCTTGGTGCAACCCACAAATAATTAAGATAAGCACCAATGACAAGACCTACAGCAATCCACGCACTGGAGATACCAGACACATACATAGCGCCAGGTAAGCCCATTAACATCCAGCCACTCATATCTGATGCGCCTGCCGATAACGCAGTAACTTTAGGACTTAGACTTCGACCACCCAACATATAACCTTCAACGTCAGTACTCGATTGTTTGAATGAATATAAACCGATTCCAAGCATGACCAAAAGATACAGGCCAAGAGATACGTATGTGTAAGGTTCCATTGATGCTACCTTTGAAGTGAGGGAGATAAGTATGTAATTACATTTATGTTATCATACGCTAACACTCTAAGACTAACTCGCACCTAATATCAAGTGACTACATGTACCACAAAACCTATGAAGAACTGAGTAAGGATGAACTATATGCCTTGGCGAAACTGCGTCAGCAGGTCTTTATTGTCGAACAAAATAGCATTTATTCTGACCTTGATGGTTACGATCAAACGGCAATACATTATTTGGATTTTGACCCATCAGGCAAAATAACAACTTATGCTCGATACAGACAAGAGGATAATCCAAACGAAGTCAAAATTGAGCGGGTGGTATTGGATAAAAGTGTTCGAGGTAAAGGGCAGGGCAAGCGTTTAATGAATATTATGTTGAGTGACATCAATTCTAACTTCCCTGGATCACGCATCGTTCTGTCCTCGCAGTTAGAGGTGTGTTCATTTTATCGTTCTCTGGGCTTTACAACTCAAGGTGAATCTTATGATGATGGTGGTATAGAGCATATCAGTATGTTTTATCTGCCATAAAGAATGTTTCTTTTAAGAAGCATTCTTTATTTTGATGTCAATATTCATTTCTCAGTGAGTTAAGCAGAAAACTGAATTTTCCGTTTAAGTTGCTCCTTCATTTTATTGTTATTAGTTCCTGCTTCTTGCACTACAACAATGCTCGCTCGTTTCAAATCTACAGCCTGACTATTGTATCTTCGATCTTGAGATGAACCTTCTGCAAGATAAGTGGCATCATGAGGAACAATAAACACTGATACCTTGCCATTCTCCCCTTCAACTACCATATGAAGACTTCTGACATTTTCGAAATCACAAAAATTTGCATAATAGACTCGCCCAATGTCTTCTGAAAATTCAGCACCAAACTGAGCTAGCTTGGCATTCACTTGTTGTAGTGAAAAGTTTTCTTCAGCGTCCAATGCATAACCACCTTCGTAATGCACATGGGCAATAGCTTGTTTTGATAAATCCAATAAATGACTTTGTTGCCACATGGTAAAACTCATACCTACGACAAAAGCCACCGACGCTGCCACAGCAAGTTGTATTCGTTTGCGTACTTTACTCGTCCTATGGGATTGCATCGTTTGGCGTAAAATCAGTTTGTGCATTAAGTCATCGGGTATTTTTACTTGGCTGGCTTGCTGCATGTTTTTATCGAGTTGCTTGAGTTCTTTGCAGAACACCTGCTTTTTAGGATCGCCGGCAATCGCTGCTAGTACCTTGTCATCTTTACAATAGGGATCCGCATATAAAGTGCGACGAAACTCTAATTCATCCATTTTTACGCCCCCTATTGTCATTGGTCTTGTCTAGCTCTTCTTTAACCTGATTACGTGCTCTGAATAATCGTGTCATCACGGTATTCTTGTTTAAATTAAGCTGTGTGGCGATCTCATCACCACTGTAACCAAATACTATTTGTAACATCAGTGGTTCTCTGTACTCTTCACTTAACGATGCCATAATGGCGCGTAGTTCTCTATGTTCAATTTCAACTTCATTAGACAATTGTTCATCGATGACCGACACATCATCTATATCAACTAAATCAAATCTTTTTCGTTCAAAACGCCTGGCATTTTCTCGGCGTAATATGGTAATCAACCAAGACTTCGCTGCTCTTTCATCTTTGAGAGAGTCCAACGATTTCCAAGCGCGAAGAAAAGTCTCCTGAACTATGTCCTCTGCTACTGCTTTGTCTTTCACAAGCCAGAAAGCATAACGGAATATGTCACTATGAAGCGCTAGCACTAACACTTCATAACGTTGCTGTTTATTTGCCATGTCATTAGAGACCGAGGTTTGCCTATTTTGCTTTCGCAAAAACATTTTAAAATCCACCATAGCTTTAGCTTGTATTTTATTGCATACCTAAGAGTTTTTCTGCAACGCTATGAATACCGCAAATCAGTATTCAACGGGTATATCACACATAAAACCTTGTCGATGTAATCAGCCTGTTTGTTAAGTATCGGGATACAGCGGCGACAAGTCATGTTTTGTTTTTTTTGCAACATTGCCTTCTTTACGCAGTTTTCGCAATATTTGATGCAACGCGGTGCTTTGCCATTCGCTTTGATTTTTTGAGTAACGTGAGGCTAAAAGTGTGTTAACTGCCTCATTCAGTGCTTGATTGTCGATACACTTTAAACTTTCTGCCAACGTTGCTTCTTTATCTTGGATAGAATCAGCTAACCACAGAGCAAGATGTTTTAAGGTGTCCACAGGAGAGTTTGAATCTAATGCTTTTTCAAGGTTTTTCCATATGGATTGTTTGTTTTGTATATTCCTATTAGGTGAGTGACTGACATGCCTAGTCGTCGCTTTTAATGCATTAACGTGTCGGTACCAAAAAACCAAGGTAAGCAGCCACAACACCAATAAAGTCGCTGTGAGCCAAATCCAATATTGAGACATCGCCATGCTTGGATTATTTAATTCAGTGGGGGTTAATTTTTGAGACTCACTTTCCGAGGCCTCCTGAATAAGTGGACTGGTGGGAATACTACTGGTTGGTTGGGTTGTCGCAGGTAATATTTGCAATGTTTTTTCTGCTAACACCGCAAATTCTGTTTTTTGAGTCATCGTATTAAACCAAGGGATCCTGACTTGTGGGATTAAAAGCTGACCAGCCTGACTGGGTATAATGGCAATGCTCTCTTTGCGCTGAGCGATCAAGGTATTATCTTTTTCGACGGTTGTTGTTTCGGCTTGATCTGGGTAGGTTTTCACCGAGTCAGGATAAATACTGACAATTTCAGGCAATTGCTCTTCGACCACACCTATTGCGGTTAACGTAATTGTGCGGGTGATAGGCTCACCAGCAATAAACGCTCGTGTATTGCCTTGCCATTCGTCGTCTACTTGCACAAATACACTGGGAAGCCAATGTTGGTCGTAATTACTTGGGATGGGTAGAACACTGATACTCTGGCTTGGGCCAACTCTGTTCACTGCTTTACTGCGGTTAAAAAAACCAAAACTTTGTCGTGAGTTATCAATCACCTCACCTTCAAACAGAGGGCCTTCGATTATAAAGCTACCACTTTGCTGAGGGATAATGGCAAACGATCGCTCGATAATACGATAGCGACGCCCCTCAACAACTTCATTATATTCTTTGTCTTTACCTATTTGCCTGATGTCAGCATTTTCTAATGTAGGGCTAGAAAGACTGCCTCTTTGCAAGTCTTTACCTAAATGCAGTTTAACTGTATAGCGAATTTGTTGTTGCAGATATGCCTCTTCCACATCGACATTGGTAGTAATAAATAGATCTCGGCCACTAGATGCAGAGCTGGCTGTGGCAGGTATGACTAATACTTCTAGTGGTTTTGTCATCGAGCCGTCAATGTTAAAGGCGGGGATGGTGAAACGACCTTTGTTTCTTGGGATCAGGACGGTGGACCAAGTGGTTGTTCTGGTGGTGTCAAAGTTGATCATTTTTGTTTGAGAGCTTATTGACGTTCGGCCTACAACAAAGTCTTTCATCAAGAATGAGGAATCAAAGGCGTCTCTATTTACCTCACCATTGGCTACTACCGACAGAATAAATGATTCATTCACCATCACCGGATTTTTATCGACAGACGCGCTCACTTCAATTGATTGAGCATGGGCCATACTTGTTAAGATTAAAAAACCTAAGCAGATTATTAATTTGGGCATTTTAGACATACTCACTACTACCAATTCCCCTGTATATTTGTTGGCAATCTTTCTGTTTTTCGCCGTTGAGACTCAATTTGCATTTTACGTTTTAATAAAAATGCAGGATCGTCTGGTACCCGATTGAGCAAATTTTGCATACGTTGCATTTGCTCGCGTTGTTCATCGGTTAGCTCTTCTTCACCTTGTTGCTGGGCGAGGGCTTGTTGCTCTTGCTCTGATTTCTGTTCCTCGGCCTCAGCCTGGTCAGCTTGCTTTTGTTCTGCCTCTTGCTGCTCTTGTTCTGCTTGGGTTTGTTGTTCAGCGTCTTGTGACTGTGACTCACTTTGTTCTGAATTTTCACCTTGCTGGGGATCTTGTGATTGTTCGCCCTCTTGATCCTGTTCGCTTTTTTGACCATCTTGTTGTTGTTCGTCTTGCTGCTCACCATCTTGTTCGCCATTTTCCTGATCTTCAGATTGTTCGCCAGACTGTTCTTGTTGCTCTTTGAGCCTTTCAAGCAAGGCTTTGTTGGCTAAGGCTTCTTGATGTTCCGGTAGACGCTCTAGTACTTTGTCATATGCGGCAATCGCTTGGTCTGTCTCACCCAGATGTGCCAAAGCATTACCCGCATTGTAAGTGGCGTTGGTATAGCTTTTATCGGTAGGTTCAATTTGAGCAAAAGACTCCAAGGCCGCTTGATAATCTTCATTTTTATAGTGAGCTGTACCTTGCCATAAATTATCATCAAAGGTGTTGGCTGCCTGCTCATACTCATTTTTATCGTAAGCTTGCATCGCCTGCTGATCAGGCGTTTGCCACATGTCCTGCCACCAACCTGCACGTGCCTCTGGTGAATAAGCTGGCATTAACACACCAATAAACACTAAGGTCACAATACCGCGTCTAAAGCTGTATGCTGCAAAGGGTAAAATAAGTAGCAATAAATAAGGTCCCATTTCATGCCACTTATCACCGAAGCTTTCCGGTTCCGACTCAAGATTTTCATTTGGTTCTTGTTCAATTAGTGTTTGTTCAATTAAATAATTAATATCGCTGTCGTCAGATTGCATTGATGCATATCGCCCGCCGCTATTGCGACTCAGAGACTTTAAGTTATTAACCGTGAGTTTTGGAACAACAATTGCTCCTCGGCTATCCTTTAACAACTCTCCATTAATTAGCTGAATGGGAGCCCCTGCTTCGGTACCCACACCAAGCACAGATAAGCGGAATCTTGAATCATTGAATATTTCACTTATCTCCTTCATCTGTTGATTATTAATGCCGTCGGTGATCCAAAATATTTCACCTTGTTGATACCCAGCATTACTGAGTAACTCGATAGCGGCTTGCAGACCTAACGCAGGATCACTGCCGGCTATTGGCATTATTTCAGGGGTCAGGCTGGGGATCAGAGTGGTAAGGTTTTGTGCATCCGAACTCAATGGACTAATAGTGAACGCGTCTCCTGCATAAGCCACTAACCCAGTCTCTCCTTCGGTAATTGCATTAACTAAATCGATGGCTTTGTATTTGGCACGTGTCAGCCTGTCAGGTTTTACATCAGTAGATCGCATAGATAACGACATGTCAATTAGCACCACTTTACCAGTATTTAACTGATAAACCGGTTGCGGTAATCTTTCCCAGGTTGGTCCTGCCAGTGCAATAGTGGCCAATGTCCAGCAAAAACCTAGTAAAAATAAGGGGGGGCGGACTTTTTTGATGCCTGCTGTTGTGATCAAATGTTGATACAAGTGACTCGCAAGTACTGATTGCCATCCGGACTGTTGTTTGTGTACATAGCGGATCAGCGCAACCATTATCAACAGTGGAATAATCGCCCACAACCAATAGGGGCGAATAAAATGAAATTCATTTAAGGCAGAAAAAGACTCAATCATTTTGTTGCCTCCTTTAAAGCAAACTGTTTAATCAGAGGAAATAACCCCATCAAAATGGTAATGAACAAAGCGAAGCTCAAAGGGTAAAAATATAAAGCTTGCAAAGGCCGCATTTGTTTACTTTCTCGGGCAATGGGTTCAAGTTCGTCGAGTGTGGCATAAATTTGTTTGAGAGATTTCGCATCCCTAGCTCTAAAATATCGGCCTCCGGTTGACATCGCAATGTCAGTTAACATACCTTCGTCTAAGTCCTGTGAAGGATTTACTTGCCTATTGCCAAAGAAACTTTGAACCAACATTTTGTCAGCACCCACTCCTATAGTGTAAACAGTCACACCATTGTTGATGGCTAATTCATTCGCTTGTTCCGGGGTGATATTTCCTGCTGTATTTTGACCATCTGTCAGTAAAATTAATACTTTATTCGACTCTTTACGGGTTTCAAAGCGTTTAATAGCCAGTCCAATTGCATCACCAATGGCTGTTTGCTCACCGACTAAGCCTATTAACGATTCATTTAATAGCTTATCTACTGTTTCCCTATCGTAGGTTAGGGGTGCTTGCAAATACGCAGTATCAGCAAACAAAATCAAACCTAATCTGTCGCCCACACGCCGTTTGATAAAATCACTCAATACAAACTTAATCATTTTGAGTCGGTCTACCTGACGACCATTGACTTGCATGTCATCAATTTTCATACTGCCAGATAAATCGACCGCTATCATTAAGTCTCGTCCTTCGGCAGGAATACTAACAGGTTCACCTAACCACTGGGGCCTAGCTGTGGCTAAAACGAGGGCAATCCATGCCAATGTTGCCAATAATGCGCTCAGTTTTTTTGTACCTTTACGCTGATTTTTTGCTTCGATGCCAGTCGTTAGACTAGGCACACGTAATGCTGCTTCTTGGCCTAGTTTTTTACTAGGTAGCAATAACGCCAATAATGGTAAAGGTAATAAAAAGAATGCCCACATCCACACAAATTCAAGCATTGTTTTGCTCCAATTGGCTAACCATATGTTTGTTAGGGGGCAGGGCGTATTTAATCCATGTTTCTACCGATTTAGAATAACGAGGAAATTCAGCGTTTTCTGATGTGTTTGGTTGGTAAAGTATTTGTTGCATCGACTCAAAGGTTTCGGTTACTTGTTTCGCTTTCTTGCTAGGAAGTGTTTTAACTAAAAAATCGGTCCACTGTGCACCGTGCATTAGTTGCACGTTTTGGTTGGGAAAATAGTTCAATGCTACACGCTTTAATAATTGATTAAGTTGTGACACACAGTCAAGGTTTGAGGCATCTATTTGTTGCAGAGCTTTTAAAGCTTGGCGTTTAGCTAACCTGATTTTTTGTACCTTAAGCAGCCATATCGTTAACAGGTATATGCCTACTACCAATAAGAACACAAGTAACCACCATCCATAAGCAGGTGGCCAGCTTTCTATTGAAGCGGGTGTGCGAATGTCTTTTAAGTCTTGTAGTGGATTCATCTGTTTTTACTCCCAGAAAAACGGTCTAGCTGCAATTCTAGGGGGTGGCCAGCGTCAATTCTGATCACCTGTGCCTTACATTGTTTTAGGGTATTTTCAATTTTATCGAAATGAACCTGATGTTGATTGCTGTACTGCAATTCGGTATCTTTTTCGCCTAACACAATTTGTTGTCTATTGTCTCCATCACTCAAGGTCACCCTTTGACTCATTTTTACCTTTGGCAACTGATGTTCAAAAGGATCGCTGATAGGATAAGCAATCACCTCACAATGTTTACCTAGTTGAGCGATATGCTGTTGAGCGAGTTCATCTAACTGACTGAAGTCGCTTAATATAAAGATTAGACTGCCGGGATGAGCGAGCCTCCGTAACCTAGCGCATGCGTTTCCCAGAGTAATCTGATCTTGATTAGGTGTTTGCAGTCCCTGTTGCACTGTTTGTTGCGCGCCTTGCTGCACTTTGATCATACTATTTAAAAGTGACAATACCGCTTTTTGCCGGGTAAAAGGTTTACATTCCAGATGTTGATGCTGATTAAATACCAAACCACCGATGCGATCACCGCGTTTTCTGGCCGACCATGCAATGAGGGCACTTAAGTGAGCCGCTTGCACTGACTTAAATAAAAATTGGGTACCAAACTGCATACTTGAAGATAAGTCGGTGAGCACAAATACAGGGCGTTCTTTTTCTTCACGATATAGCTTAGTGTGAGTTTTACCGGTACGAGCTGTGACGCGCCAATCAATGGCTCGAATATCGTCACCTGCTTGATAATGGCGGGCTTCGTCAAACTCCATGCCACGGCCTTTGGTTTTGGCCAAATACGCCCCTGCAAGTTTGGCTTGCACCGTTTTGCGTGGTGACAAGTTTAACAATGCTGTTTTACCTTGGTAGTGAATAAGCTCTTTGATCCCAAGATCTACACCGTTGCTTTGGTATTTAGATAACCATTTTTCAATGTCTTGCATACTGTTTCCTTTAACCTACCTAGTCTAAGGAACAGGTACTAGCTGCATAATTTTGTCCAACACTTGATTACTGTTGACCCCTTCCGCTTCTGCTTCGTAACTGAGTAACAACCTATGGCGTAATACGTTATGAAATACAGCTTGAATATTGTCAGGCCCAACAAAATCCCTACCCATTAGCCATGCATGTGCCCGAGCACATTTGTCTAAAGCAATAGTGGCACGCGGACTGGCTCCAAACTCTATCCAGTTAGCTAATTCAGCGTCGTAACGCTGTGGTTGGCGCGTGGCAATAATTAACTGAACTATATATTGTTCTAATGCTTCATCTAAGTGGATTTTTAATACCTCTTGACGAGCATTTAGAATATCTGCTTGGCTTAGGTTAGGTGGTGTAACCACTTCTGCGTGCATTGCTTCATTGCGAGTTAGGCGCAAAATCTCTAGTTCAGTTTCAGCACCTGGATAATCAATTTCTAAATGCATTAAGAAACGGTCAAGCTGGGCTTCTGGTAGCGGATAGGTGCCTTCTTGTTCAATTGGGTTTTGGGTGGCCATAACCAAAAATAACTCTGGCAGAGCATAAGTAGTATTACCTACGGTAATTTGTCTTTCTCCCATAGCTTCAAGTAATGCAGACTGAACCTTAGCAGGGGCTCGATTAATCTCATCTGCCAAGACTAGATTGTGGAAAAGCGGCCCTTTTTGAAATTCGAAGCTACCGTTTTCTGGGCGATAAATATCTGTTCCGGTCAAATCTGCTGGAAGTAAATCAGGTGTAAACTGCACCCGATGAAAATCACCTTCTAAACCATTCGCTAGTGCATTTACCGCTCGGGTTTTTGCTAAACCTGGAGGGCCTTCCACCAACAGGTGTCCATCCGCTAATAGCGCAACTAAAATATTTTTTGTTAGTGTTTGTTGACCCACCACTTGGCTGTCTAGGTATGTTTGTAACTGTTTAAATTGTGCGGCTGCCATAGTGTTAACTACTTCCTTCTAATTTGCGAATGTTCAGAACTGGTTTAAATTAAGTCTTATTGATAATGGTCGGACTAACTAAGGTATATATGATCACAACCCAGATTACTCACTATGCTAACCGATATAAGGTTCCCCTTTAGAAAAACAATGTTACAAAGTTTAAAAAAATGTTTACTTGGGATAAATTAATATTTTTACAAAGAGTTGGCGACCCACCCAATAAAAAAGTTGTGTAAACTTAGGAAGTCTATATGTGCCATCTACATCAAGTGATTCGGTGATTTTGACATAAAAATGAGTTCTTTGATTGCGTAATAATTAAGAATTTAGGGTTACCTTGAACTCATTATCGTAACTAGGTACAATCTATTACACTTTACAGGTCAGACCACTAGGTTTGAATATTTATAAGGGCATGATATGACAGCTAAGCAGATAGTCAAAACAAGAGAAGGCGACAGGATCGCTATTGTTGCCGGCCTAAGAACGCCATTTGCCAAAATGGCTACTTACTTTCATGGCGTGCCAGCTGTTGACTTAGGTAAAATGGTGGTCAACGAAATGTTAGTGCGTAATAACGTTGACCCGATGATTATCGAGCAGTTGGTCTACGGTCAAGTCGTACAAATGCCAGAAGCACCGAACATTGCCCGTGAAATAGTATTAGGTACTGGCATGAACGTGCACACCGATGCCTATAGTGTCTCTAGAGCCTGTGCCACCAGTTTTCAATCAACCGTGAATATTGCTGAGTCGATGATGGCCGGAAATATTAGTGTGGGTGTGGCAGGGGGCGCTGATTCTACTTCTGTCTCGCCCATAGGTGTTTCCAAAAAGTTGGCCAGAGCATTAACTGATCTACAAAAAACTAAAACGGTTGGGCAAAAGTGGCAAGTGCTTAAACAATTAGGTCTGAAAGATTTAATGCCAGTGCCGCCGGCAGTAGCCGAATACTCCACCGGATTATCTATGGGGCAAACTGCCGAGCAAATGGCCAAATCTCATAATATCAGTCGTCAAGATCAAGATGCATTAGCGCATCGTTCACATACCTTAGCCGCACAAAGTTGGAACGAGGGTAAGTTAGCCAATGAAGTGATGACGGCTTATGCTGAACCTTTTAAAGGTGCATTAGAAAAAGACAATAATGTACGTTTTGATTCTAAAATTGAAAGTTATGCCAAGCTCCGTCCCGTGTTTGATAAAAAGCATGGCACGGTTACCGCGGCTAATGCGACACCACTTACAGATGGTGGCTCGGCTGTATTAATGATGAAAGAAAGTCGCGCCAAAGCATTAGGTTATACCCCGCTTGGATATATAAAAAGTTATGCTTGGGCAGCGATAGACGTGCATAAAGACATGTTAATGGGGCCTTCTTATGCCACACCTATGGCGCTTGATAGAGCCGGTATGACATTAAACGACCTCACCTTGATTGAAATGCATGAGGCATTTGCTGCGCAAACCTTAGCTAACATGAAAATGTTCGCCAGTGATAAATTTGCTCAAGAAAAATTAGGCCGAAGTAAAGCGACGGGCGAGATTGATATGGATAAATTTAATGTCATGGGCAGCTCTTTAGCCTATGGGCATCCATTTGCCGCAACGGGCACGCGCATGATTACGCAGATGTTAAATGAATTAAATCGCCGAGGCGGGGGGGCTGGTTTACTAACGGCCTGTGCCGCAGGTGGCTTAGCTGCAGCTATGATAGTTGAAACGGATTAAGGAGAAGAATGTGGAAAGTGTGAAGAGTGTGAAAAGTGTGAAGAATATGACAACAAATAATCAATCAACAGATTTAAAAAGTGAAATGCAAAGCGCCTTTACACTGGATGTGCGTGATGACGGTGTCGCCATATTAACTATGGACGTACCCGGCGAAAGCATGAATACGCTTAAAGTGGAATTTGCCGAACAAATTAATACTGTACTCGAACAAATAAACGCAGATAGCAGCATAAAGGGCGTAGTGGTTATAAGTGGTAAAGACAATTCTTTTGTAGCTGGCGCCGATATTAGTATGTTGGCAGCTTGTGAAAGTGCACAAGACGCAACGACCATTGCCAAAGGCGGTCAGGATATGTTTCAAAGAATTGAAGATATGCCTGTAACTTTTGTAGCGGCTATTCATGGTCCTGCATTAGGTGGCGGTTTAGAGCTAGCGTTAGCATGCCATTATCGTGTTTGTAGTGACGATGCAAAAACCCAATTAGGATTACCAGAAGTGCAGCTTGGTTTATTACCTGGAAGCGGCGGGACCCAGCGTTTGCCAAAACTGATCAGTGTACAGCAAGCCATGAAAATGATGCTGACGGGTGCCTCAGTTCGTGCCAAACAAGCCAAAAAATACGGCATTGTTGATGACATGGTGCCCCAATCTATTCTGCTTGATGTGGCCATTGAAATGGCGAAAAAAACTAAGCCAAAGCGTAAAGGCCCTAAGTTAGATCTAATGGGCAAATTCTTAGAGAATACATCGGTGGGTCGAAATTTGATGTTTAGCCAAGCCCGCAAACAAACTGCAAGTAAGACCCAAGGAAACTATCCATCACCAGCGCTTATCATTGATTGTATTGAGACGGGATTATCCAAAGGTTTTAAGAAGGGCTTAGATGTCGAAGCCCAACATTTTGGTAATTTGGTCATGAGCTCTGAGTCTGCGGCCCTTAGAAGTTTATTTTTTGCTACCACTGATATGAAAAAAGAAACAGGTATAGAAGGTGTACAACCTGCTTCTTTAAAGAAAGTGGGGGTTTTGGGTGGTGGTTTGATGGGCGGGGGTATTGCCTTTGTGACGGCCACTAAAGCTGGTTTGCCAGCTCGTATTAAAGATATCCGCAGTGAAGGTATTGCCAATGCCATTAAGTACAGTTTTGATATTCTGAATAAAAAAGTCAAACGTGGTTTTATGCAAAAATCAGAGATGCAAAAACAAATGGCATTATTGACAGGTTCAGTCGATTATTCTGGTTTTCGAGATGTAGATGTGGTGATTGAAGCCGTATTTGAAGATTTAAGCTTAAAACAAAATATGGTGGCCGAAGTAGAAGAAAACTGTGCTGAGCATACTATTTTTGCCTCCAACACGTCCTCTATCCCAATCACACAAATTGCCGAAAAAGCAAAAAGACCAGAACAAGTGATAGGCCTGCACTACTTCTCTCCTGTGGATAAAATGCCTCTGGCTGAGGTCATTGCCCATGCCAAAACGTCTGACAAAACTATTTCAACTACTGTTGAGCTAGCCAAAAAACAAGGTAAAACCCCCATAGTCGTTAAAGACGGTGCAGGTTTTTATGTGAATCGTATTTTAGCGCCTTACATGAACGAGGCTGCGGAAGTATTACTCAGTGGAGAGCCTATTGAGCATATTGATCAATCCTTAGTGAAATTTGGTTTTCCAGTGGGACCCGTTAAATTGTTAGACGAAGTCGGCATTGATGTGGGTACTAAAATTGGACCTATTTTACAGGCTCAGTTTGGTGACCGTTTTGCGTCTAATCCAGGATTCAACAAAATTTTGGCGGATGATCGAAAAGGTAAGAAAAATAAACGGGGATTTTATGATTACTCAGGTAAAAAACCTGGCAAAGAAGTAGACTCGTCGATTTACACATTATTAGGTATTACGCCAGCAAGCAAAATGCGTCATGAACAAATATCTGAGCGTTGTGTGTTACTGATGTTGAATGAAGCCGCTATGTGTTTAGACGAGGGGGTGGTGCGAAATGCACGTGATGGCGATATTGGTGCCATATTTGGAATCGGTTTTCCACCCTTTTTAGGAGGACCTTTCCGATATATGCATACGTTAGGCATTGCTCAT
>Ga0209199_1000201_pt1 | contig 95671 bp, 91 predicted proteins | sample COGITO_mtgs_1105_7_FD_184805 | JGI IMG/M metagenome (GOLD analysis project Ga0209199, IMG submission 184805) | Pelagic marine microbial communities from North Sea - COGITO_mtgs_110523 (SPAdes) (version 2) | ecosystem: Environmental > Aquatic > Marine > Epipelagic ... | reverse complement strand
GGGCAAACTGGCCGCTAGTTAGGCCATTGCCATTGACATCCACCACGCCAAAATTAGACACCTGCCCCTCAGGCACTGGATTAACCATAATCTGACAGGCCGCATTTTCATGAAAACGCTGCACCATAGCCGCTAAGTTATCTTGTGAAGGGTTAGAGTTAAGGTTATCAATTAACACATCAGGCAACACCACCACAAAATCATCATCACCGATCACCGGTTTAGCACTTAAAATGGCATGGCCCAAACCCAAGGCTTTACCTTGGCGAATATGCATAATATTCACTCCCTTGGGAGTAATGGAGCGCACCTCGTCCAGTAACTGTCGCTTCACTCGTGTTTCTAAGGTAGATTCCAGCTCAAACTGCGTATCAAAATGGTTCTCAATGGAGTTCTTACTGCCGTGGGTCACCAACACAATGTCCTTGATACCCGCCGCTGCAATTTCATTCACAATGTACTGAATCATGGGTTTGTCCACGATGGGCAACATTTCTTTAGGAATGGCCTTAGTGGCAGGTAACATACGGGTGCCCAAACCCGCTACAGGTATAATCGCTTTCATAATTCCCTTATAGCGCTTACGCTATTATTGTGTTTTAAATCACATACTTTTAACCAGTGCTATCGTTACTAAAATTGTTTCCATCTCTAACAACTAGTCACAGTCTAAAACCTTTGCATGCTCATAAATCGATATTAGACATATTCAAACCAGAGTTTAACCACTACAATGAGCCCTGCCAAGATAAATAGATGCCCAACCAAAAAGAGCCCATGAGCCAATTCTTTCAAATTCACCCAGAATCTCCTCAACCTCGCCTGATAAAACAAGCCGCAGAAATTATTCAGCAAGGCGGCGTTGTGGTGTACCCCACAGATTGTGCCTACGCCATTGCCTGTCACTTAGGTGACAAAAAAGCAGTAGATCGCATTAAGCAAATCCGCCAACTCGACGATAAACACCACCTCACCCTAGTCTGTGAAGACCTAAGTCAAATCGCCACCTATGCCAAAGTGGATAACGAAGCCTACCGAATACTTAAATCCCATACTCCTGGGGCTTACACCTTTATTTTAAAAGCCAGTAAAGAAGTACCAAAAAAACTCCTACATCCCAAAAAGAAAACCATTGGGCTACGAGTGCCAGACAATACCATTGCCTTAGCGCTGCTTAAAGAACTAGGTGAGCCCATGCTCAGTAGCTCGTTAATCCTACCCAATGAAGAACTGCCTTTAACCGATCCTTACGACATCAGGGCCACCTTAGAACAAAGCTTAGACTTAATCATAGATGGGGGCTACTGCGGTATGGAAGTTACCTCACTAGTGAGCCTAGTCGACGGTGAAATTGAAGTGCTGCGCCAAGGTATGGGAGATACGGCGACATTCCAGTAAGCTCCCGCATCTAAGTTTTTCAATCGCCATAAACCTCAAATGCTGCCTTTAACCAGTGTTTAAAGCTTTTAAAACGATAGATAATGGCGCTAAGTAAAAAAACATTAACTTTGAATGTTTATCTGTGGTCGAGTTATTCTAAGTGAAAACTTAGACCATTTTATTTCATGTTTGATAACTCATCTTTAAGTGTTACTTGCCTTGCTTAGTGGTGGGCTAATTTTTACACATACAGATTTTGTAAAAAATTGTGCAATAAAGTATTACTTTGGTTATAAATACTGACATACATGGGTGATTGGATCTAAGTATGCTTTTTAGTTAATCAGAGAAATTAGTTGTTAAATTAAGAAAAATTCCTAGGAAACTTAGTGTAAACTCTTCGAAGTTAAGATAATTTTGGAAGCACGGTATGTACGCTCGTTTCAGCAACACTTTGGCAATCCAACTGATCGCGCTGGTAATTCTATTTTTGGTGGTTAAAGTGCTATGTGCTGAGTTTAATTTTGGCCACATCTAATTGGCTGCTGTTGCAGGTTAAGCCGCGACAAGAAATGCGCGCCTTAGAAAACTTAGAGCGTCAGCAGGCCGAGTGCTATTGCCCTTTAATTCAGGTTGAAAAACTGAGTCGTGGCAAACGAATTCAGGATAAAGAGGCGCTATTTCCGGGGTATTTATTCATTAACTTTGATGCAGATCGAAGCGGCTTAACCTACACAGCCATCCGTTCTAGCCGCGGCGTAAGTAAAATCGTAAGATTTGGCGAGGTCCCAGTCAAGGTGCCAGAATCCCTCATTTTACACATAAAAGACTGTGAAACAGCTAACTTGCCTGATTTTAGTGCGCCAACCTTACCCCAAAAAGGTGACTCGGTTATCATCGTAGAGGGTCCATTTAAAGGCTTACAGGCTGTGTATAGTCAAACAGATGGGCAACAAAGGTCCATTGTGTTAATTAATTTGCTGCACCAGCAAGCACCAGCTTCACTAGCCAATACCCAAATACAAAAAATCGTCTAATTGGCTTTGGAAGTGATTCCACTGCACGCTTTGTGTTAAACTTTAACTGTTGTTCAGCAGTTGAACGCAGTTTTTGCAAATGCCATAAGCAACCGGGTAGGGCGGTAGCGTATCTTCTACTAGCGCCCTATTGTTTGCTCCTTATTGCATGCTGCTTCTTATTTGCTACTTACCGAACACTAAGCTGGATTATGCCCACAGAAACCCACCTTAAAATACTCAAACTCATCGAGTCTAACCCGCACATATCGCAGCGGCAATTGGCCCAAGAATTAGGTGTGAGTGTTGGAAAAATCAACTACTGTGTGCAGGCATTAATTACCAAAGGCTTGTTAAAAGCGGGTAACTTTAAACGCAGCTCCAATAAAATGAGTTACCTCTATTTATTAACCCCTGCAGGCATCGACGAAAAAACCAGGCTAACGGCCAGCTTTCTAAAGTGCAAAATTGCTGAGCATGAAATAATTACACAAGAGATAGAGCAACTAAAACGTGACGCTCAATAAATATTACCTTGCGACTGAGCCTAGCTACGTCCATTGACAACCTTTAGTTACCTAACGTTAGAGTTATCATATGAAAAAATATCAAATCTATGCAGTAGGTGCTGCTCTTGTCGATACCGAAGTTGTGGTGACTGACGGATTTTTAAGCACTCATAAAATTGACAAAGGCGTCATGACTTTAGTTGATGAAGAACGGCAGTTTGAATTATTAGCAGCGCTGGACTCGCATCAGGTTAAGCGCAGTTGCGGTGGTTCAGCATGCAACACCATCGTGGCAGCAAGTTGCTTTGGTTCAAGCGGATTTTACTCTGCTAAAGTGGCAGCCGATGACGATGGCCGATTCTTTATCGAAGACCTACAGGCCACGGGTGTTGATTTCCATAACGTTGCTGCTAGTGCCAACGCAAGTATTACTGGCAAGTGCTTAGTAATGGTTACCGATGATGCAGAACGCACCATGAATACCTTTTTAGGTGCAAACCTGGAGCTAACCTCTAATGAAATCCATGAAGCGAGCCTAATCAGTTCAGAGTGGTTATACCTAGAAGGGTATTTAGTGACTGATGAGGCTAGAACGGATGTAGCAGTCAAAGTCATGGAGCTTGCCAAAGCCAACCAGGTAAAAACCTCCCTTAGCCTGTCTGATCCATTTGTGGTTCAAGTGTTTGGAGATAACCTGCGCAAGGTCATTGGCGATGGCATCGATTTGCTGTTTTGCAATTCGCACGAAGCAAGAAGCTTTACTAATACCTACAGTACCGAAGCTGCAGCCGAGCAGCTAAAAAAATACGCTAAAACCTTTGTCATTACCCGTGGTGCCGGGGGTTCATTATCCTACGATGGCGCATCCCTAGTTCAAACTGCCGGCGTAGCTGCCAACGCATTGGATACTAATGGCGCTGGCGATATGTTTGCAGGGGCGTTTTTATATGCCATCAATGCAGGCCACGACTATGCGTGGGCGGCTAAGTTTGCCAACGCAGCCTCAGCCAGAGTAGTGAGTCAATTTGGCCCGAGAATAAGTTCCCTAGATTATCAGCAAATTAAACACCAATTTAAAGTCTAGTCCAATATGCCATAATGATTTAATATAAGAAAAGTTGACTTTTCCAAAGCTTACCCTTTGATGTATTTAAAGGAACAACTTATAAAAGTTCGTACTATACGCCACTATAAATAGACTGTAGAGGCAACTAGTTGGTCATTTATTAGATGTAAGCCACTATTTATAATTGACGTAAAATAAGTCTGTTGTTTATTTACCGCAGTAGATAACACCCTAATAATATTTTTATAACTTTTTTATTAACTGGTTTTTAAAATGAAAATAACCGATAGGATCTCTACATTCGCTAATACAATTGAAAATACAGTTTGTATCGACAACGCTGGTGATACGCTTGCAACTGATAGTGGCTTCGCTATTGTTGTAACAGAATTAGAACAGTTACGTTCTCGAAAATCACATGTCTATGTGATTGGTAATGGAGGAAGCGCTGGTATTGCAAGTCACATGATTATTGATTTGATCAATATGTCTAAAATTAAAGCACATACTTTATATGATCTGTCGATGATTACGTGCATAGCAAATGACCATGGTTATGAGAACGTTTTTAAGTTTCCTCTTGAAGTAATGCTAAATGAAGGCGATATGCTAATTGCAATTAGTAGTTCAGGGGAATCAGATAATATTTTAAATGCAGTAAAATATGCCCAAGGGAAAAATATTTATACGATTACCTTATCTGGGTTTTCTGAAGAAAATAAACTAAAAAAAATGGGTAATATGAATTTTTGGTTGAATTCCAGTGACTATGGTATTGTTGAGATTGGTCATGCTTTTTTACTTCATAACATAGCAGATAGGTTAGCAGTTAATTACCAAAAATGATTTACGTTACCTGATAAAATTTTTCGTTTACAGAGATAATTAAAGTAAGGAGAATATTGGTTGAAGAGCATAGTAACAGGTGGGGCAGGGTTTATTGGAAGTCACTTAGTTGATTTATTGCTTTTACAAAATCATGATGTTGTTGTCCTTGACAACTACAGTACGGGTCGAAAGGAAAATCTAGAGCATGTGGCAGACCGCATTAAAATTGTTGAATGCGATTTGGGAACGCCAGGGAAATGGGCTAATGAATTTAAAGATATTGACTGGGTTTTTCATCTAGCATCGCTTGCTGACGTAGTGCCTTCAATTCAAAACCCTGAGTCTTACCATCGAGCAAATGTCGATGGTACATTTTATGTTTTACAAGCTTGTCGCCATGCCAATATTAAACGGTTTATTTATAGCGCATCATCATCATGCTATGGGATTCCAGATACATATCCAACCCCTGAAACAGCAGAAATTAGACCACAATACCCATATGCATTAGCAAAAAGAATGGGTGAAGAGTTGGTTATGCATTGGTCACAGGTATATAAATTACCTGCAATTTCATTACGATTTTTTAATGTTTACGGCCCTCGATCGCGTACATCTGGAACTTATGGTGCTGTATTTGGTGTCTTTTTGGCACAAAAATTAGCAGGTGAGCCTTTTACTGTAGTTGGAGATGGGGAGCAAACTCGTGACTTTACGTATGTAACTGATATCACAAAGGCTTTACTGTCTGCAGCTATAAGCTCAAACTCTGGGAAAATTTATAATGTTGGAAGTGGTACAACAGTATCGGTCAATCGAATTGTAGAACTTCTTGAGGGTGAGAAAGTTTATGTTCCAAAAAGACCAGGAGAGCCAGACTCGACGTTTGCAGACATTACTCAAATAACAAATGACTTAGATTGGGAACCGACTGTGCTTATTCAAGAGGGAATAGCCTCTATTCTTGAAAATATTGGCTATTGGAGCAATGCTCCGGTCTGGAAGCCTGAGACAATTGCAGATGCCACCGAAGATTGGTTTAAGTATCTTGGCGAGTAACTTTAATTGAGAGAAACAAGAGCTTTATTGTTAGCCGCCGGCTTAGGATCAAGACTTCATCCATACACGGAAAATTGGCCGAAGTGCTTGATGCCAGTTCAAGGTCGGCCACTACTTGAATATTGGTTTTCAATCTTGCAAAAAGCAAAGATAAGTAATGTACTCGTAAATACACACCATCACTCAGATTTAGTAATGGGCTTTCTCCAAAGGCCTAGTCTTGTTAATTGGGTTAAAGCCATATTTGAAAAGGACTTGTTGGGAACAGCAGGAACTCTTCGTGTAAATAAAGATTTTTTTCGTGAGAGCACTCTTTTACTAGTCCATGCTGACAATTTATGTTGTTGTGATTTTTCAAAGTTTTTAAACTTCCACCATAATGAAAGGCCTAAAGGCACTATTATGACAATGATGACATTTAGAACACCAAAACCATCAACTTGCGGTATTGTAGAAATTGATGACGATGGTGTTATTCAAGCTTTTCATGAAAAGATATTAAATCCTCCGAGTAATTTAGCCAATGCTGCTGTTTACCTCATTGAAGCTGAAATAATTGATTGGATACTTCAGCATCCTAAAGTATCTGACTTTAGTACTGAGGTACTGCCGCACTTTGTTGGGAGGATAGCGACATGGCAAAATGAAAATGTTCTCCGTGATATTGGTTCGATTGATATGCTTAGAGATGCACAAAGCGACAATTGTTTCGTGCCTGATTGGCCAGATGATAGCTGGAATAAAAACTTCCTACATAACCCGATACACCAACAAATTTTATAATGATCTTATGATTGATACTTCGCACAAAATTTTTACAACTAATGATGAATCTATTAAAAATTTCATAAATAGCGAGAAAAAGCTAGTTGTTTGTTATGGGCATTTTAATGTTATCCATCCCGGACATATGCGTTACCTTAAATATGCACGAAGCTTAGGCGATAGTCTAATTATTGCCTTACTACCTGATGCCGAATTTCATGGTTCTGAAGCTAAAAACTATTATTCTGAAAATGATCGAGCAGAAGGCGTTTCGTTGTTACATATTGTTGACAGAGTTGTGATACTCAAAAAGGGAAAACTCGATAGTTTTATTGAAGCACTAAAGCCAGCAATTTTGGTGCTAGGTAGTGAGCATGAAAATCATCCAGATGAAAACATTAATTCTGCTATTTCAATTTTAGAAAAACAGCAAGGTAAAGTGGTTTTCCATGCAGGTGAAACACACTATGGCAGTACTGACTTATTACATTCAGGGATAGATGATTTAGAAAGAGAAAAAGTATCTTTATTTAAGAAAGCCTGTAGTAATCAGAATATTGAACTAGAAGATCTTGAGAAGCGGTTAGATGAAATTAAAAGTGTAAATCTTCTTGTTATAGGCGATACGATTGTTGATCAATATGTGGCTTGTGATGCCATGGGAATGAGTGCAGAAGCTCCCGTTGTAGTTGTTCGTGAGGTTGAGTCACGCGAATTTATAGGTGGTGCTGCCATTGTGGCGTCGCATACTAGGGCTTTAGGAGCAAACTGTTATTTTTTATCTGTGGTTGGTGATGACTTGCACGCAGGCCATGTTAATCAAGAGTTGACCAAATGCGATGTTAAAGCACACTTAATTGTAGACCCTAGTCGCCCTACCACATACAAAATTAGGTACATGGTAGACAATCAAAAATTATTTAGGGTGAGCCAACTTAAAGAACATAAAATATCATCAGAAATTGAAGATCAAGTAATTGAAAAAATATACGAGTTAGCTCCTAATGTAAGTGGTATTCTCGTAAGTGATTTTGTGTATGGTGTAATTACCGAAAAAGTACTGGATACGGTAAGAGAAGTTGCTTCTAAATACGAATTGAGAATTTTTGGTGATGTACAATGCAGCAGTCAATTGGGTAAAGTTACTAAATTTAAAGATTTTGATTTAGTTTTTCCAACGGAACGTGAAGCGCGTCTAGGAATTGACAATAATGTAGACGGTATTGAAAGAATTGCTAATTCTCTAATGGAAGAATTAGATTCAAATGAATTACTTATAACTTTAGGCGCTGAAGGCTTCATTGCGTATTCAAAGCAAGAAGATGGTTTTATGAATAGGCAATATTATCCTGCTATGACTGCAAATCCAGTGGATGTTACTGGTGCAGGTGATTCTATGTTCGCTGCTATGTCTGCATGTGTTTCTTCTGGGGCCTCTGTCATGGAAGCTTCTGCGATAGGAGCCTGTATGGCCTCATTAGCTGTACGCGAAGTTGGAAATCAGCCAATAAGTAGGGAAAAATTGAAAAGATATCTAGCGCGTATATGTAAGCATAGTGTTCATTCACATCAACAAAATAATAGAGAATATATAAAATGACAACAATTATTGCCACTTCAAAGCCAGTGAGAACGCACATTGTGTCAGATCAATACGGTATCGATAGTCACAAGCTAGCTTATCATCCAGCAAGAGTTGCACAGCTCATTGAAGTTGGTGACGATTGGGAAAAGGCAAAAGAAGTATATCCAATCTATCTTGAGATGGCCCCTGTTGGAGCTTGTAACCATCGATGTACGTTTTGTGCTGTAGATTATATCGGTTATAAATCTCGCATGTTAGATGTGGATATTCTAAGAGAGCGCATACCTGAAATGGGTAAACTTGGAGTAAAGAGTATTATGTTTGCAGGGGAAGGTGAGCCTTTGTTGCATAAGAAAATAAATGAAATTGTTAAAATAACAAAAGAAGCAGGTATTGATGTTTCATTCACCACGAATGCAACGGCGTTGACTAGTAAATTCATCGAACAGTCAATGGCGTTAACATCATGGATAAAAGTTTCTTTAAATGCTGGAACGGCTGAATCTTACGCAAAAATACACCAAACTAAGGAGAGGGACTTTGATAAAGTCATTGAAAACCTTAAAAAAGCTGTTAAGTATAAGAAAGATAATGACTTAGATTGTGTGCTTGGTGTTCAAGCGTTGTTGCTGCCCGAAAATGCTGATGAAATGAAAAAGTTAGCTTTAATTTGCAGAGATGAAATTGGTTTGGATTACTTGGTTGTGAAACCATATTCGCAACATAAATTTAGTGATACACATGTATATGAAAATGTAGATTACTCAGAATACTTATCATTAGGTAAAGAACTAGAGGAATTAAATACTGAATCTTTTCAGGTCGTATTTCGAGCTAATACAATAAAGAAACTCCTTAATGAACACTCTGAAAGATATACTAAATGTAAATCGACCCCCTTTGTCTGGGGGTATGTTATGGCAGATGGTGCAGTTTATGGTTGTAGTGCATATCTATTAGATGAACGTTTTTATTATGGAAGTATTAATGAAAATTCCTTCAAGGAAATCTGGCAAGGGGACAAACGAAAAGAAAATTTCCATTATGTCCAAGATAAATTAGACATTTCAGAATGTAGAATGAACTGCCGTATGGATGAAGTAAATCGGTATTTATTTAATTTAACCGAAAATGCTATTCCTCATGTTAACTTTATATAAAAATTTAATATGAAACTGCATTCTATAAATTTTAATTGATAAAGAGTACTTAAATGCGCATTGGCATTGATCTTGATAACACTCTTATTTGTTATGATAAAGTTTTCATTGCCTCTGCAATAACATTTGGCTTAGTAAATAAAAACTGGGAAGGCAATAAAGAACAACTTCGAGCTTATATTCGCCAATTGCCTAATGGGGAATATCAATGGCAACTCTTACAAGGATATGTTTATTCTGAGGCAGTTATAAATGCAGAGGCATTTCCGGGCGTGTTCAGATTTTTATGGCGAGCCAAGTTAAAGGGATGCCAATTATTTATCGTTAGCCATAAAACAAAATTTGCTCATCATGACTCTTCGAAAAACCTTCGAACCCCAGCATTAAAATGGTTGAAGGAAAAAAAATTCTTTAATAGATCAATGAGTTCCTTGGTAGATGAAGTATATTTTTTGTCCACTCTGGAAGAAAAGATAGAAAAGTTTAATAAACTTAATCTTGATGTGCTTATTGATGATTTAAAAGAGGTTATTGAGCATCCCTTATTAGAGTCTAAAATAAAATCCTTTCATTTTGGAGGAGAACAATTTACATCGTGGATGGGTATTGAAAATAATTTACTTGGGCATATTAGCAAAAAAGATTGTTATAAGTTAATTGAAAATCTTTCAATGGGAGATCCCTCATTTTGTCAAGTATACAAAGGTGGAGGTAATAGCTCGGTTTGGAAGGTTGAAATTAAAGATAGCCCACCACTGACTATTAAGTATTATCATAATGATTCAGCCCATAACGATAGACGAGTCATTGAAAAGCTTGCTATAAGCGTTATGCAAAAAAATGGTATTGACAATATCCCCAGGATAGTCTCCACGGATAGTGATATCGAAGTTTCCGTGTTTGAACATATTGATGCAAAAGTTATAAAGACCTTAAACGAATCTAAAATAAAAGAAGTTTCTGTTTTTATTGAAAAGTTAAACGTTATAAAAGAAAAAATCACAAGTGATTTTCCTTTGGCGTCAGGCGCCTGTTTAAGCGGCGCAGATATTTTCAAACAAATTAATTTTAGGCTTTTAAATTTGGAGAATGCTCGTTTAGAAAATGATGAGCTTGATCGATTTATATTAGACAAGTTCAATCCTTTTCTTGAGATATTAGAAAAATGGGTTAAAGAAAACTGGCCAAATAAAACAGAGTTTAGTAAACCTCTTGAAATTTCAAAGCAAACCTTAACTCCATCAGATTTAGGTGCACACAATATGCTGGAGGATGATGAGGGGAGTATTTATTTTATTGATTTTGAATATTTTGGCTTAGATGATCCAGTAAAAACAACGTCTGATTTTTTGTGGCATCCAAAAAATAAAATTGATATTGAAATAGGAAATTATTGGGTAATGCTTATGACAAGTATATTCAATAAAACTGATCCTGATTTTTCGCAACGTTTAGCTATTTCATGGCCTGTATATGGCCTATGTTGGTGTCTGATATTATTAAATGAGTATCGAAACAATGACTGGCAGAAACGAATTCAGTCAAAAGGATATCTACAAAGTGAATATACAGCGATAAAAAATGAGCAGCTTGAAAAAGCAAATAATCTATTGGATTTTATAAAGTTAAACTATCAAAAATTTCCATACGTTAATAAGGTTCAAGAATAATGGATGAACAGTCGAAAATATTAAGGCGTCTTGTGGTAACTGCTTTTGAAGCTGATAAGCGTGGCCATGTTGGGCCGACGATGTCATTAATTGAGATGCTACGTGTTTTGTATGATAGTTTTCTTAGGTACCGTCCTAGTGAGCCTGACTGGGAAGATCGAGATAGGCTTTTATTAAGTAAAGGCCATGGCTGCTTGGCACTTTATGCTGTCCTGTCTAATAAGGGGTTTTTTCCAGAAGAAGAGTTGAAGACATTTTGCAAACATGACTCGAGACTTGGTGGGCATCCTGAGAGTGGTAAATTACCGGGAATTGAAGCGTCAACAGGCGCCCTAGGCCATGGTTTACCTATCGGTGTTGGAATGGCTGTGGCTGCAAAAATCAAAGGTAAAAAGACTCGAACTGTCGTCATTATGGGGGATGGTGAGCTTAATGAAGGTTCCGTTTGGGAGGCTGCTTTATCAGCTTCGATGCATAAATTATCAAATTTGATTGTATTTATTGATAGTAACAAACTTCAATCATATGGACCAACGACTCAAGTAATTGATATGGGAAGCCTAACTGAAAAGTGGTCAAGCTTTGGTTTTAATTCAATAGAAGTAGATGGTCATAACGTAGATGAACTTGAAAAATTAGTTAGTCAACTCCCACTTGATTCTGAAAAACCAACTGCAGTTATTTGTCACACAATAAAAGGCAAAGGTTTTCCTTATGCAGAACAGAACCCTAACTGGCATCACAAATCCAAAATGGATAAAGAATTAATAGCTGAAATGCACAAGTGTTTGGAGTAGAAAATAATGCGTAGAGTTTGCCTTCAAAGTGTTCATGAACTGGCTATTAAAGATGAACGTGTGGTTTTTATTGGGTCAGATCTAGGGCCTGGCACATTAGATAAAATGGCTAAAGAAATACCTGAGCGTTTTTTTATGGAAGGTATTAGTGAACAGCATATTATAGGTATGGCTGCAGGAATGGCTATGGAAGGTTTTATTCCATTTGTGAACACGATTGCCTCTTTTCTAACTAGACGATGTTATGAACAGATAGCGATGGACTTGTGCCTTCATGATTTGCCAGTGCGCTTAATTGGTAACGGAGGTGGAGTAGTTTATGCGCCGCTTGGGCCTACCCATTTAGCGATAGAAGACATTGCAATTATGCGAGCATTGCCAAATATGACGGTTATTGCCCCCTGTGATGCAGATGAAATGGCCCGCTTAATGAAACAAACCCTAGATTGGCCCCATCCAATCTACATTCGTTTGGCAAAGGGTGGGGATAAAGTTGTAAGTAGAGACCAATTTGAGATAGGCAAAGCAATCATTTTACATGAACCAGGAGATGGTTTATTTATAACGACGGGTGTTATGACACAACTTGCACTAGAAGCTGTCGAAAGACTTGAAACTGACTTTGGTGTTAAATGTGGTGTTTTGCATATGCATACAGTCAAACCAATTGACTCTGAAGCCTTAATGCACTGGCTCCCCAAAGTTAATGCTGTAGTTACTGTCGAGGAGCATACAAGGATTGGTGGTTTAGGTAGTGCTATACTTGAATTTTGTAACGATGAAATGTCAGAGCAGTTAGCAAAGATATCAAGAATAGGTATTCCTGATCAATTTTCTGAAAATTATGGTAGTCAAAATTCTCTGTTAGAGCACTGGGGAATCACATCAGATGCGCTTTGTGAATCCATGAGAGAGCAACTTAATAAAGGCTGACTATGTTTCTTAATGAAGACGAAATTAAGCTTGAAAATGAATATTTGGAACAAGGGTATATCGTTCGTCCCGTAGCGGACCTTTTAGCTTTAGAGTGGATACGCAGTAAATTCATTGGCCTAATTTCGGAGACACTAGACTTTGATGTCAATTCAAAACCAGAGACTATTTTAAACCTAATTCACCAAAATATCGCAGTCCAAGACCTTAATGAGTTTAGGTTGAAAATCATCCGAGGGATTAATGCAGTAGATGGCATGCGTGAGATGTATTTCAGAGTTGCTCGCCCTTACTTGGAGACCTTGGTAAGTAATGAATTATCAATGCAGTTAAGAGTAAATTTAAGCATACAGTTTCCTGAAGATGAAAGTTCATTGCTGCCTGTTCATGCCGACACTTGGTCTGGTGATTCATCTTTTGAAGTTGTGGTTTGGCTTCCATTAGTAGACTGCTACGCAACTAAGACCATGTATATCTTACCACCTAAACCTTCGGAAGAATTAAGTAAGAATTTTGTTGAGCGTGCAGGAAAGAGTAGTGAAGATCTTTATCAATCTATTCAAGATGATATCAAATGGCTCGAAGTTGCTTATGGCGAGGTGCTTGTTTTTAACCAAGCTCTTCCTCATGGAAATCGAATTAATAATGAGACAGAAACTCGTTGGTCAATGAATTGTAGATTTAAAGGTGTTTTTACGCCCTATGGAGATAAAAAGATTGGTGAGTTTTTTGAGCCTATTACGCTCCGTGCTGCATCAAAAACAGGTATGGCTTACAAACATCCAAAAACATCATGAAAAAGGTACGAGGTTATATCTATAGTCGACCATTCATGGGGGAACGTGTCCCGCAGCATGTTCAAAACATGGTGGTACGTGACTATTGTCAACGTAATGGTTTGGACTTTCTACTTAGTGCCGCAGAATATGCGATGCCAGATTCAGACTTAATGTTAGAGCAACTGCTTTTTGAGTTGAAAGATATTGATGGGATCATTGCTTATAGTTTATTTCAGCTGCCTGAAGATAGTATTAAACGTCATCGTATCTATAATCAGATAATTGATATGAAAAAAAACATGTATTTTGCAGTTGAAGGATTGAGTATGACCACTATTCAGGATTGTGAACGAATCGAAACATTGTGGTGCGTTCGTCAAATTTTACCAAACTGTAGTAAATAGGTTTAACAGAGCTAACGAATACATGTCAAGACAAGTCATATGCAGAGTCAGGTTGGATGAATTTGATTGTGAAAAGAACGCTTAGAGGTTTTTGGTTTTCTGAAGAGAACAAACAGTTACTACAATCCTTTGATTCATCTTTTCCGTGTGGCCATCATTGTGTAAGTCATTCAAAGAATCTTGCTATCAGTGAGTATATATTTCTTGATAAAGATTATTCATCCTTTGTTTAATTAAAGAGTAAAGCAAGTCATGGGACAACTTCGAAATATTGTAACTCCACTGCATCAGGCTACTAATCGCGATTGTTTAGCGCGTATGGTTGATGACAAAGTTAAATGTATGGCGATTGCCAAAAAATATGAGAAAAATTATTGGGATGGTGACCGTCGTCATGGCTATGGTGGTTATAAATATATACCTAACCGCTGGAAGCCCGTTGCTGAAGCTTTGATTCAAACATATAAACTTGGTCCCGGCTCTAAAGTTCTTGATGTAGGCTGTGGTAAAGGATTTTTATTAGATGAAATGTTGTTGTTAGAGCCACAACTTCAAATTATAGGGTTCGATATTTCTGAACATGGCATTGGCTGCGCAAGTGATTTAGTCAGGCCTCATCTATTTATACATCGGGCTCAATCAAAATATCCGTTTGCTGATAATGAGTTTGATTTGGTTATATCTCTTGGAACCTTACATAATTTACGTCTTTTTGATCTTGAAAAAGCACTGAATGAGGTTCAGCGAGTAGGCAAGCAGGGCTATGTAATGCTTGAAAGCTATCGTAATGAGCAAGAACTTTTTAATCTTCAATGCTGGGCTTTAACCTGTGAGTCATTTTTTGACAAAGAAGAGTGGGTTTGGCTTTATAATCATTTTGGTTACGATGGGGATTATGAATTTATTTATTTCTAGCAGTAACAAAGTTAATAATATTCTTTTTAATTGTTTTTATATAAGTGGTAATTTATAAAGCTCGAGTCTCAGTCACGATTCATATTCTCTCGGGTATGGGCAAAAAGATACATGCCTTGTTCACTTACCGGATAGTCCTCAACTTGCTTTACAAAATTATAATGGTCATGAGTATAAATACCAGTAACTAATAGTTTACAAACAAGCAATTGATCCTACTTAGTAATATTTAACTGCTTACATATGATGTTTATATAAGGTTCTCCTCAAGTATATTAGGGGTTGATTTAAATAAAGGTTCTGGCAAGATGAAATTTGAGAATGAAGTGCATAGAGAAGAACAGATCACGTCGCATGCCGCTGCACCTTCAGAGGATAGTTGGAATTTCTCTGATTTTTGCATTATGCTACTACGATGGAAAGTAACAGTGATTGGAATTGCGCTTGTTACATTTGTCACTATCTTTGCTGACGCATATCTCAATGCCCCCAAACTCGAATATGAAGCAAAAGCTTATCTGTCAGCCCCATTGCAAAGTCAGGTTGTGGGAATGGGAGTCGATATGACTGAGGGAATAGCCTTTCGTGCTTTTAATAATAAGCTAAATTCGCGTGCCATAAGGCTTAAGTATTTTAAAAACAATCAACTGTTAGATAAGCTTTCGCTAAGTACAGACTCAGATCCGGAATACGTTTTCGAGGAAAGATTCAACAAGAAGCTCTCTGTCATCGTTCGAGGAAATTATGCTTATGTTAGCTTTAGTGGAACGAACGCTAAGTTGGTTGCTGAAGTGGTCAATGGCTTTTCCAAACTAGCGAATGAGGAAGTGGCTCGAGAAATATTGAAGGATCAAATTCAGAACTTAAAAAATAGCCTAAATGCGAAGTTAAGAAACTTAAGGAGCTTAGAGGAAGCTGCACTCACAGCTGAACTTGCTGGAATAAAAGACACTCTTTTGCATTGGCATCCTTCTTTGCTTTGGTATCCTGATTCTCTATTATTATTTGCTAGGGGTTCAAAAGTTTTACGGGCACAAATTAAAGTATTACACAATAAAGAAAACGATGCCGCCAATGCTCATGGAATCTCTAATTTAACGAAAAAGCTTGATGATTTGAAATTTTTTCTTGCTAAATCAGACATGTCTCCTTCTGATTATTTAAATATTTCCGCTATGCAATTTCTAGAAAAGGCTATCGTCCCAAGAAAAGCTATCAACATGCCAGTATTCAAATCGATAATGGTCACTGCTCTGCTTAGCGCAATAGCTTTAGGAGTGCTCGCTGCTTTCTTTAAAGATTTTGTTGTTAGGACAAAAAAAAGAAATGAGATGCTATTAAAGCAGAAGCTCGAAGGATAGTTGGATAAATGTCTTTAAGTGAGCTGTATAATACTTTACTGATCCAATATTTGTGGAGAGGATATAATTGAAAGTTTCTATCCTTAACCAAGGGATCTTAAATGTGCTGGTGCGCCTGTGGCGACATCTAACTCAGCGCCGTAGGCGGCAATTTGGATTGCTTCTCGGCTTAATGTTGGTTAGTGCCGTTACGGAGGTGGTGAGTTTAGGGGCAGTCTTACCTTTTCTTGGCATCCTCACAGTACCCGAGCAAGTGTTTAATTATCCCATAGTAGCAAGTCTTGCGAGTGAACTCGGAATAGCTTCGGCAAATGAACTGATATTGCCTTTAACCGTCACTTTTGTTGCAGCAGCTTTGATTGCAGCAGCTGTAAGGCTTCTTCTAATATGGGCCAATATTCGTTTTTCAAATTCCTGTGGGGCTGATCTTAGTATTCAGGTATATCGCCGAACTCTTTATCAACCTTACCGAGTCCATGTGGCTCGTAATAGCAGTGAGGTGCTCAGTGGTATTAGCAAGGTAGCTTCAGCACAATCTGTGTTACAGGCTGTTTTAACTTTGGTGAGTTCATCAGTGCTTGTTGTCTCTATAATCTTAGCGTTACTAGCCATCAATGCTGAAGTGGCAACAATGGCTGCCATTTGTTTCAGTATCAGCTATGCCGTGATCGTTAAACTGTCTCGCTGGCGGCTGGAACGCAACAGTGAATGTGTTGCCAGGGAGACTACCCGGATGCTCAAGGCATTGCAGGAAGGATTGGGAGGGATTCGAGATATTTTGCTTGATGGGACACAGATACTATACAGTAATATTTATCGTGAATCGCAACTCCCCGCACTGAGAGCACAAGGAAGTAATCAATTTATCACCGCCTGTCCACGCTATATTATGGAGGCCTTAGGTATGGTTTTAATTGCCGCACTAGCGTTTGTTTTGAGCGGCCAAGACGGTGGGGTAGCAGCGGCGATGCCAGTGCTGGGGGCGCTAGCGCTAGGTGCTCAGCGTTTGTTACCGGCTATCCAACAGTTATATGCTGGTTGGGCAGGTATTACTGGAAATCAAGCCTCGTTGGCTGATGCGCTTGAATTACTCGATCAGCCTTTACCAGAAGATGTGGATCAGTTAGAACCAGCGCCACTGTCTTTCAAGAAGACCATTCATTTTCACAAAGTACAATTTCGTTATGGTGAAGATGGACCATGGGTTTTGGATGGACTCGAACTAAATATACCAAAGGGCGCACGAATCGGATTTGTGGGCAGTACCGGCAGTGGTAAGAGTACAACATTGGATCTTTTGATGGGGCTTTTGGAGCCTGTAAATGGCAAGATTTTGGTGGATGGCCTCCCTATTGTTGGTGAGCACCGCAGAGCTTGGCAGAGAACGATTGCTCATGTGCCACAAACCATCTATTTGGCTGATACTACTTTGGCTGAGAATATTGCTTTTGGTATACCAAAAGAAGCCATCGATATGGAACGAGTGCAGATAGCAGCTAATCAAGCACAAATTGCCGGCTTTATAGAAGATCAACCTGAGAAATATCAATCTTTTATCGGAGAACGTGGGGTCAGGTTAAGCGGCGGTCAACGTCAGCGACTAGGCATTGCGCGCGCACTTTACAAGCAGGCTAGCGTTTTAGTCTTTGATGAGGCTACCAGCGCACTTGACAATGCTACTGAAAAAGCCGTGGTAGATGCTATTGGAAAATTTAATCGTGATCTCACTATCTTATTGATTGCTCATCGTCTAACTACAGTTCGCCACTGTGATACTATTTTTGAACTGGATCGGGGTCGAGTAGTGGCGCAAGGTACATACGAAAAGTTACTTGAACGCAGTTCAAGTTTCCGAAACATGGCTCAGTCATCAATATGACAATATGTTTTTATGCCAAGGGTGAGGGTGACAATAGTTTGGAGTGAAGTTTATTTTTTTGATAGGATTGATAATCGTCTGTTTAACTGTATCCAACAAAAAAGAAGAAAGGTGATTAGGAATAATGAAAAATAGGAACAGGGTGGAAAGGTTTTAGCCAGTTAGTCATCATAAAAATGTTTACTCTTTATTTAAGACGCAATAAATTATGATGTTATTAGAAGGATTTAATAATTAATAAAATACGAGATCTGTATGAAGATACCTTATTTAGACCTTAGAGTTAAATCTCCAGATATAAAAAAGCAATTATTACAAGCTGTAGATAATATTTTAACCCATGGACGCATTATTCTTGGCCCAGAGGTTGGTGAGTTTGAAAATAAGGTTGCCAACTTTTGCCAGTCGAAGTTTGCGGTTGGTATGGGGTCTGGCACAGATGCTTTATATTTAGCTTTGCGCAGTCTTGATGTTGGCCATGGAGATGAGGTGATTACTACCCCCCTTTCCTGGATTGCTACTGCCAACGCAATTGTGCTTTGCGGCGCCACTCCTGTCTTTGTTGATATTGGGGAGGACATGAATATTAATGCAGATCTTATCGAGACTGCCATTACGGAGAAAACAAAAGTAATACTGCCTGTGCACTTTACGGGAAGACTTTGTAATATGGAAAAAATTACTCAGATCGCAACAAGTAGAGATATCTATATTGTTGAAGATGCTGCACAGGCATTCGGGGCAAGTATCCATGGAGCCATGGCGGGGTCTTTTGGAGACGTTAGCGCATTTAGTATGAATGCGATGAAGGTTTTCAATGCTTATGGTGAGGCAGGTGCTGCTGTAACAAATAATATAGCACTGGCAGACAAGTTAAGGTCACTAAGTTATGGTGGTACGATTAATAAAGAAGATTGCTATTACCCAAGCTTAAATGGACGTTTGGATACTATTCAGGCTGCTATGTTGTCAGTGAGTATGATGTCCTTGCAAGCAAAGATTGCTCGTAGGAGAGAGATTGCTGAATATTACAACAGCGCTTTAAAGGATGTGATTAAGTGTCCTGTGGAGGATAATTCTTTTCAAGTTTATTATTCTTACATAGTTCGAACTAATCAACGCGATCAATTTAAACTGTATCTTGATTCGAGAGGAATTGAGACAAAAATTCACTATCCTATTCTAATGCCATTTCATAGCGCTTATAAGGATCATTATTCAGAATGTGACTTACCTGTAGCGAAACGTGTAGTGAAGGAAATTCTGAGTATTCCAAATCATGAAGGCATGAGTGACAACGAGATACAATACGTTGCTCAATGTATTAAGGATTTCGGGCCAAGTTAACTTTAAGATACGAGACACAGCAAGCGTTTTTTAGAGTTTAAATAAAAATTTCTTATTAGTTAATAAATCGAGAACCATGGACAAGTCAAAGACAAAAAAAATAACTCAAATTAAAACAAAAGTTGATCACTTGCAATTTTATATGGAGAATAATATTTCTCCCGTATCTCAAGATATTAGTGATCTGATGAAGCATTTCGACCGGCGAGGCTCTCTTTATCGCTATCTTGGATTGCCAAAGCTGTTTTTCCGAGACAAGAATATTTTGGAAGTTGGGCCAGGATCTGGGCATAACAGTCTTTTTGTTGCTAGCTGTCTCCCTAAGTCCTATGATCTGCTTGAACCAAATCCAACTGGACAAAGCGGGATCACGCGCCTGTATAGGGAATTTGATACAGAACACACATCGCCTAATCTCATCAAACAGCGTTTAGAAGATTTTACACCAGAACAAAAATACGATCTTGTGATCTCTGAGTGCTGGCTGGGTGTCTCCTTACATGAAAGACAAATGATGGCTAAGTTGGGTACATTTTTGAAACCTGAAGGAGTCCTTATTATCACTCTGGCTTCGCCCATCGGTGCTGCTGCAAATGCTTTCCGCCGTCTTCTAGCAGATAAGCTTACTTTGGGAATGACCTCATTTGAGGAGAGAACTAAGATTTTAGTTCAGGCATTTGCGCCACATCTTTCTACCATGTTGGATATGACTCGACCATACGATGATTGGGTTCAAGACTGTATGATTAATCCGGGCTTCATGACCATTTGTCCTACTCCCGAAATGTTTATGGAAGGCATGGGCAATGATTTTGAAATCTATAACAGTTACCCTCGGTTTGATACAGATTGGCGCTGGTACAAATCATTATATGGGAAAAATAAAAATTTCAATGAGCGCTACATGGAATCATACTACAAGAATAGCCATAATTTTTATGACTATAACAGCTCCCACTTAGAGCGAGAGTCTGTTAAAAATATCGTTCTAGAAAATCATTGTTTAAAATTGTTGTCCCTTATTGTTGAGATGGAAGAAAATAGGGATCAAAGATTTCAGAAGGATATTATATCTGTCGTAAAAGAAATTCAATGTAATTTATCAGAAGTGTCATCATCTTGGGCAGCAGGCATTGAAGAGTTCTTAACTTTATTTCAGGAGGATAAGGTGACAGTTGATCAAGTAGTAAAAATGGAAAAATTAAAATATATTTTTGGTCGTGAATTATTGTATGTCACAGCGACTAAAGCTGACGGCAAACCACTGAGTTATGAGGGATAAGATTTTAGCTCTGGGGGCTTCTAGCTCGATTGGAAGGCGTTTCATTCTTAGGTACTCTGCTGATGAAATTGTGTTTACGTACAACAATAACAAACTAAAGGGAGGTATCCATTTTAACTCTCTCACGATGGGATTAGATGAAATCATCGAGAATCCAGAGGATTTCCATACTGCTGTAATTTTTTTTGGTGATACAAAACCTGTTTCCTGCTTCCAAAGCCCAGAACTATCTAATAATCTGAATGTTGACAGTATTATTAGGGTACTCGCATACTTAAAACAATGGGAAGTAAAGCCAATATTTATATCTACAGAATTTGTATTTGATGGTACTAAAGGAAATTATAATGAGACAGACAAAGCTAACCCAGTAGTTCTATATGGTATGCAAAAACTTTTGATTGAGGAGTTTATTCAATCAAAATTTAGTGAATTTCTTATTTTTCGTTTGGCTAAAACATACGGCTTGGAAAAAAATGATAATACAATTTTTTCGAATTGGATGGAGCATTTTAAAATTCATCAATCAGTGCTTTGTGCAAGTGATCAACGTTTTTCACCTATTTTTATTGATGATGTAGTAGAGGTTCTATACCAATGTAGTAAACACAAGTATACGGGTTTATATAACTTGGGTGGCGCAAAACCCTATACACGATTAAGCTTATTAGAACTTTTACTCAAAGAGCGGAAAAAGTATGTTGATGAAGAAATAAATGTTACCCTTTGCGCGTTTAATAGCTTTGATCTGGGTGAAAAATGGCCAGTAGATGTTTCCCTTGATGTCAGGGAATTAATGAAGCGAGTAAATATTGCATGGACAACACCGAAAAGTGCATGCAAAAAAATTGTAAAATTATACCTAGGACAGGATTACAATGAATATAAATCCAATTGAAATGACTAATCTAGAAGACGTAAGGCGGGATGATAGTGGGGTCACTGCGGCTTACTTTAGTTTAAATATACCAGCGACCGTAAGTAATAAAACCGTCGAAGATTTAAAACAGCAAGCAATAAAAGAAAAAAAAGACCTACGGATTTGTTTACACCCAGATGGTGAAAATATTTTTCATAATATGGTTCTGGTGCAACATCGAACAAATTTTCACCCGCCCCATAAACACCCCACCAAACCAGAAAGTTATCACCTTATCGAAGGTGAAATGGGAGCAATACATTTCGATGAAGATGGTAATATCACCAAGGTGTGCAAGTTATCAACGAATGGCAATTTCATTTATCGGATTGGCGCGAATGAATACCATGTAGTGTTCCCACTTACCAATATAGCGATATTTCATGAATCAAAGCCAGGCCCATTCAGTCGTTCTGAGGATTTTATTGAACCTGAATGGGGGCCTAACTTAGACGATGAAAAGTCAGTAAGCAGATATATTAAAATGATACATGAAGTTTTTAGATGATAGTTTGTGATATCGAAATAAAAGTTGCAGAGTTTGTTGAGAATGGTTACACAATCATAAGAAATGCAATATCAAGTGAATTAATTGAGTCCACTCAAAATTCAATTAAAGAAGTGCTTGTTGATAATTTGGCTAATAAAAATACGCCTATTAATAAGGCTCTATCGCCAGAAGAAACTTTTTGGTTTTGTCTCAAGCATAAAGAACATGAAGAAAGTTTTTATGATTTTCAAATACCAATATGGAATTTTTTAAAGTATAAGAACTACCCAGTATTGATCTGTCGTGAGCCGATAATCATGTCTTTCTTGGGGAAAATTCTTGGGCTTGATTTGTGTTATCAGGCATCTCAAGATCTAACGATCAATACTTTTGGTCATACATCTTCATCAAATTATTTGATAAAAGAATTTCATCAGGAAGTTTGGAGTGGAAACTCTCATAATACGATACAATTCTGGACTCCGTTAATTCATGAAAAAGCGACAGGCCAATTATGCTTAGTCCCTGGCTCACACTCATGGGGACATGTACCACATCAGAATAGGAAGCCAATAGGTATGCCGAGCAAATTTGCGACGATTGAATCTGACCTAGAGTATGGTGACGTTATATTTTTCCACTCGCTAACTCTGCACAAGACAGCAGAGTTTAAAAAACCATCAAAAGCAAGGTTAGCATTGCCTATGTTTGTGAAGAACTTCAGGGACAACTCATCTTCTTTTGAACACCTAAGAGACTATTCAATTTTTAATCTTAGTCCGCTCTCAGTAATAGAAAAAAAACTCGGTAACCCTTCACTATCTCCTTTCCGCTTAAGCGGAAAGGAACATCAATTTAATTTAAAGTGATTAGTTTAATTTATAGATAGTGTGGATTTAGTTTTTTCTTGTCTCAACTATTATTGAATTTAAAGGTGAAATCTTGCCATTATTTATAAGAACTCCAAATCTCTTGCAGCGATTGAAACAAGTCTTAATTGCGAGTCCTCTGGAAAGGAAACGCAAACTCAAGCGAGCTGCGCAAATAGTAGCTAGGTTTCCTATTTTGATGTTTTGTTTTTCACCAGCTTTGCTTGTGGTGTTAGTTGTACGTATTATTCGCCCAATTTTCTTGATTCGTGTTGAAGCATTCATTTGTTGGAGATTAGGTCATTTTGCTGGTAATACTGAACTGTATTTATGTGAACTTGACGCAGGTATCAATAAACCGAAAGTGCCTTTCTTAGATATTTGGTATTACCCTTGTGCGCCTTGCAACCATCAGCTTGCGCGCATGTGGAATCGTGTATTATATATTGGGCCTGCAAATTTGTTTGGATTAGTTAGAGACATCAATGACTTTATTCCTGGAGGAAAAGTCCATCAAATTGGTGAAAATACTAATTCAGACCGTGATGTGAATAATTTGTTAGATAGGTATCCACCCCATCTGAGCTTTTTACCTGAAGAAGATAAGATGGGACAAGAAGGTCTTCGCTCACTTGGAATCCCCAAGGGTGCTCCATTTGTATGCTTAGCTGTTAGAGACGATGCTTATCTTCGAAACCAAAGTCCACACCTTGACTGGTCTCGGCATGACTATCGAGATTGTGATGTGCAAAATTATATTTTAGCCTCTAAGAAATTAACAGAGCGAGGTTATTTTGTTGTGAGAATGGGTGCTGTGGTTAATACTGCTTTAAAAGTAGAACATCCTATGATCATCGACTATGCAACACGAGGACTTCGAAATGATTTTATGGATGTTTATTTGGGAGCAAACTGTGCATTTTGTATCTCCAGCACGCTGGGCTTTGATATGATACCCATATCATTTCGCCGCCCAATAGTATTTGTGGACTGTGCACCTCTTGAACTCTTGCGTACAAGTAGTCCAAGTTATTTATCAACGGTTAAGAAATATTGGTTAAGTGAGCAGGAGCGCTATATGACTGCTAAAGAGATTTTTATTTCTGGAAGTGGGCGTTTTCAAGCCACGAGTGACTTCAAAGAGCTGAAAATAGAGCTTTTTGAAAGTACACCACAAGAAATTTTGGAAGTAGTTCTTGAGATGGATGACCGTTTAAAGAAACAATGGAAGTCAACAGATGAAGATGAAATACTTCAGCAACAGTTTTTTGAGTTACTTCCCAAGATAAGTTATCACGGTGAAATTCGCTCACGCATTGGATCAGATTTTTTACGCAAGAATCAGGACTGGTTAGTGTAAGTGACAGTAGTGACTAGAACATACTGAGAGTTATTTATAAATAATGTATTTGCCATTCTTTATGCTTTCAAATTTATGGATTTTTAAACAATAAGTTGTATTAGTAATCTTTATGTAATGGATTCGCGTCAGATAATATCAAACGAACTGACTGATGATGAGCTTACATTTAGGAAAAGTGTCAATTATTCTATTTTTTATAATTCTAGATTATAGATTATAGATTTCGGATTATAGATTTCGGATTATGTCACCTACGATTTGGCTATTAATTCAATTAAAGTGAACTTTACGCTGGAACTATAAATTAACAGAAGGAAACTAATGTGTTACGAAATTTAGCTAATAAGTGGGGTCTACTCCTCTGATAATTTCACCACTATTGGACTCAGATAAACTTAGATATGAAAAAAAATATCATGTTCGTTCAGAATATGACAACCTTTTAAAGATTTCGATAAATAAACATCCTGCCCTTTTTAGGTTGGCTTTCCCAGCAAGATATATAAATAATATTTATTTGGATACAAAAGATTATTCTCATTACTGGGATAATGTAGAGGGGCTAGCGAAAAGAATAAAAGTTAGAATTCGGTGGTACGGGAATCAGTTTGGTTCTGTTAGCAACCCTGTATTGGAATTTAAAATTAAAGATAACATGACTGGAAGTAAACTGAGTTTCCAGTTGTCTAAATTTACTGTTGATTCATCACTTTCGATAGAACAGATTCATGAACAATTTAAGTTATTACCTATTGATAAGTCTTTGAAAGAGTACTTGTTAACTTTAAATTTTATTTTAATGAATCGGTACTATCGAGATTACTATATTTCCCAAGATAATGATTTTAGATTGACTATTGATAAAGAATTGAGCTTTATTAAGTTATCAAACAGAGAAAATTATTTTCTTAATAAAGTCGATTATCCATATTCGAAAATTCTTGAGCTAAAGTATGATGCGTATTTAGAACCTAAGTCATCTTTTGTTTCGAGTGCTTTGCCATTTAGGATGACTAGAAGTTCAAAATATATCTACGGAGCACAGCTATTAAAAATTTTATAGATGTTGTTTATCCTATAGTTAAAATTAAAAAGGTATAAGAAAAAATAATTATGAATAAAGAGCAAACATTCCAACAGTTTTTCTCAACTCAAAGTATATCGATAGATATATATGATTTTATAATAAACCTTTTAATTGCTACATTGCTAACATATATTTTGCAGCTAGTTTTTGTTAAATACTCAAATACAAAATCGAATAAAGGATACTTCGCAAATAATTTTGTGCTTTTAGCATTGACCACTATGCTAATTATAACGATAGTAAAATCTTCTCTAGCATTATCGCTTGGTCTAATAGGTGCATTATCTATTGTCCGTTTCAGAGCGCCAATAAAAGAACCTGAAGAACTCGTTTATCTATTTCTTACTATTGGAATTGGCCTAGGAATGGGAGCCAATCAAAAGATAGTTACCATAGTTGCATTTTTCTTTATTATTATTTTTGTAATAATAAAGAATAAATCAAAAAAACAAGTTGTTGAGAGAGGGATGTTTGTATCAATCTCTTCGTTTAATCAGCTAAATTTTGATGAGGTTAGTGAAGTACTAAATGGAAACTGTTCATCGATTATTTTACAAAGATACGACACCTCAAAAAATAGAACAGAAATATCTTTTGTTATTGAATTCAACGATAGTGATAGCATAGAGAAATGTAAGAAATCGCTCAGCATTATGGACGATGCCATATCAATAAGTATTTTAGACTACCAAGGTTACTATGCAGCTTAAAAAGGCTAAGGCAAAGAATTTGAAAAATTTCCGTCTTAGTAACGACTTAATGGCCAGACTAAGCAGTTTTGGAGCTGTTAACTTACTAAATAGAAAATCCCTGCTGTTTATGATGTTGTTTTCGATATTGTTTATTGGATTAATTGTTGGAGTTTTTCTGCAAAGAAATTATGGTTTTTCCAACCTTTTTGCTAAGCCGATAATTTTAGATGGCCCTGGAATAATTAAGAGGCAAATCTTTTCTCAATTTATGAGCCCAGAAGTATTGTCCTTAGATATAAAGTATGACGACCGAATTAAGATTGAATATATACGAGAAAAAGCACTTCGGGCAGGAACAGTACTAGGCCTTAAAAATGACTGGGTAAATATCAAACTACGCTATAAGAATGAATCGTACAAAGCGAAAATAAGACTCAAGGGTTCTAATGCAGAGGAGCACTTGAGGGATGAAAGATGGTCATTTAGGTTAAAGCTAAAAGGCAAAAATAGCATATTGGGAATGAACGAGTTTGCAGCTATGGATCCAATGAGACGAAACCTCATTGGTGGATGGTTTATTAGAAAAGTCTACCAAAAGGAAGGGCTAATTTCTAGGAAGTATGAATTTGTAAGGATTAAAATTAATGGCGAGAATAAAGGGATTTATGTTTTAGACGAACGTTACGATAAGACGATGTTGGCTAGAAATAAAAGAAAGGAAGGGCCTGTTATTAAATTACATAATGCCCCTATTTTCGCTAATGAAGTTCGTGGGAAGACTGAACGTGATGATTTCTATATTGCGTTGGATTTTTCTACATTTAATAAAAAAGACATATTAAATGATGATGTGTTGAGGGAGCAGTTTTTGAATGCTAGGGATATAATGGAGAAGTTCAGGTTGGGAGAGCTTTCGACTAGCGAAGTATTCGATGTGGATTTAATGGCAAAGTGGTTTGCAATTGGAGATCTTTTGGGTGCTTGGCATGGATTTGCATTCCCTAATATGAGATTTTATTATAATCCAATAACTTCCAAATTTGAGCCAGTACCTGATGATGATTACAATGAGAGAGCTTATAACTATGCGGCGGATGTCAGGCTAACTAGACTCAATGACACATACAATAGTAATCAATTTTTAAATCATATCCTTTCTGATCACAAATTTATTGAGAGGTATGTCGCTGAACTGGAGCGTATAAGCAATGCGGCATATATTGATAACTTGTTTGCTGAATTTGGAGAACAGATTGATGAGATATCCTACATTTTGGCGGAAGACTACCCTTTTTATAACTTTTTATTAGATTCTAAAAATAATACATATAAAAATGCTGAATCATTGCAGAATATCCTCAAAGTTGAGTTTGGACTCCAAGCTCATTTTAAGAAATTTATAAAAAATGAGTCTATCAGTTTTGATATTGCAAATGCTCAGTCGATTCCATTAGAGATTTTATATCTGACTGATGGTGGTTCTGAAATATTTAGTCCTCTTTTAAGTGAGAGATATATAGTTGATGGCAAGCCACACGAAAAGCCAGTAGCCCATCAAAATTATGAGTTTTCTGTGCCGAGGTTAAATGAGTTATCAAATGAAAGTTTAAGGAATATGGAAGTTGTATACAGGGTTGTTGGAACTAAATCAAAAAGATCTACAAAAATAATTCCATATCCTCCATTTCAGCTAAATTACGAGGAATCTGACTTTATCAGGAAAGATCACAATATCGATAGTTTTTCATTTTTGGTTATAGATGATAAAAATAAAGAGATATTATTTAAAAAAGGCGATTGGATCTTATCAAAAGATATGATTATCCCGACGGGATACTCGGTAATTATACCTGCTGGTGTCACATTAGATCTTGTCGAATCTGCTATGATCTTATCATACTCTCCCATATCTATGATCGGTGAAGAGAATAATTATGTGGAAATATCATCGTCTGATAAAACTGGACAAGGAATCACGGTATTAGGAGCCAGTAAACAATCTCTTGTTAAATTTACAAACTTTACTTTTTTATCTAGACCCAAAAAAGGACGTTGGGCACTGACTGGTGCTATTAACTTTTATAAGTCGCCTGTCAGCATGTATCAGGTATCGTTCTCAGACAATATTATTGGGGATGATTATCTCAATATTATTAGAGCGAAATTCTTACTTAGCGATATAAGAATCGTAAACGCTCATGCTGATGCTTTAGATGTCGATTTTAGTTCGGGTTCAATAAATCAGTCAGTATTTTTAAATTGTGGTATCGGTGATAAGGGTGGGGATTGTATCGATTTGTCTGGTAGTCAGGTTAAAATGAACAAAATTGTGATCGAAAAAGTTGCTGATAAAGGGGTAAGTGTTGGTGAAGCAAGTAAGGTAAATATTGATAGTATTAAAATAACGGCAGCAAAAATAGCTATCGCTGGAAAAGATGAGTCCGTAGTAGATATCTCTAATCTTCATATTCAATCAACTGAAGTAGGAGTAACAGCGTTTAATAAAAAACATCAATATGGACCATCCAAAGTAACTATCAGTGGTGTTGATTTACAATCTGTAGAATACCCATATCTTGTCGATCAACAGTCATCTTTGACTGTTGATTTGGCGCTAATAGATGTAATTGATCAAGGTTTAAGAAATCGGTTTTATTCTGAATAATGTCTTGGGTTGCAAACAATTGCTTGGGTTGCACTGGGACATATTAGTGTCAACCCTAGCTCTTCATAAATTTCTGCAACAAATTATTGAACGTAGAGGCAAGCCGTTAGCTGATTGGTGTGTTAATGGAATAGTATGTATTCGCTGAAAATGTATTGAATTGGCGTCTAAAGAGCAAAAATTTTAAAAAACCTAGGTTTTGATATGGTCCCGATGATTATTGCAATGCTTTTTAATTTGAGAAGTCCCTTATGATGTCATTCTTTCAAGTGCAATTGGCTCTCATTACCAATGCTTTACCAATGTTTATCAAACATTTGAAATCTGGGGATTGGGAAGCGATATTATATTTTAATAACAAGGCTCTATGGAAAATTTGGAATCTTTTATTTTTTCCGTTTGGGATGGTGCTTGTGCTGATAATGCGGTCGATCAGACCATTTGTGCTAATTAGAGTCAATGTCTTAGTCAGTGAACGTATAGGCCACTTTGCAGGTAATACCGAGTTATATCTCTGCGAACGAGATGAAGGTATCAATGTGCCTGAAGAGCGTTACTTGGATTTATGGTATCACAACTGGCCAATCGCCAATAAGCAACTTGCTTGTATGTGGAACCGAGTATTACACGTAGGACCCCGCTGGCTTTTGTCTTCTGTAAAAGTAATTAATGATCTAATTCCTGGTGGGGAAGTGCATAAAATAAGTAGTAATACTCAGACTGACATAGATGTTTATAATCTTCTTGATAAGTTTCCACCCCACCTCAGTTTCCTGTCTAAAGAAGAGGAAAAAGGAAAGAGTGGACTGCAAGCTCTCGGTATTCCAGAAGGAGCTCCTTTTGTTTGTATTATTGTTAGGGATAGTTCTTATTTGAAGAAATCAGTTCCCTGGAAATCTTGGAGCTATCATGATTATAGGGATTGCGATATCCAGAATTACCTTTTAGTTGCTCAGAAGCTGACAGAAAGGGGGTACTACGTGGTTCGCATGGGTGCAGTGGTCAAAGAGGCAATGAATGTGGATCATCCAATGATTATCGATTATGCCACAAATGGCATGCGTGGTGATTTTATGGATATTTATCTGGCTGCGCACTGTTCATTTTGTATTGCTGGGAATGCCGGTTTTGAGGCTGTGCCGCATATCTTCCGTCGACCAATTGTTCACGTAGATTATATGCCCCTTGGTATGGTTCATACAGAGAGTGCAAGGCTTATCTCCACAACTAAAAAGCATTGGTCGCGAGACGAGAGCCGCTTTCTGACTTTAAAAGAGATATTAGAGTCTGATATTGGCTTTCTATGGGATTCATCGGCTTACGATGCTAAGGGCATTGATTTAATTGAGAGCACACCTGAGGAAATAGCAGCAGTAGGTCTAGAAATGGATGAAAGGCTAAAAGGAAGCTGGCAGACTACGATAAAGGATGAGGAATTGCAGAAACAGTTTTGGGAGATATTCCCAAAAGGAGAAAATCATGGGGAGATACGTTGTTATATAGGAGCTCATTTTTTACGTGAGCATAACAAGCAGTTGGATTGAAACAATGATAGTAATGCACCTGCGATAGAGTGTAAGTGTAAACGTATCACCCGATTTTTGGCTTCAAAATAATTATACTTTCAACGAATCGCCTTAATTTCTATTATGTTGCTGTCTAACTTGACTTTTGTCTAGGATTTAAATGTTTTAAGAGTAGTATATGTTTTGCAGTAGCTAGGGCAATCTATATTTAGGAGGGATTTTGGTTGAATTTTTTCGTATCATGCAGGGCCGTTATGAGGCGTTACAAGGAACGGTCGCTGGTTATCAGCATACTGGAATCCCTTTAGTTTCTTACACTCCATCAAAAGGGGTTGGACCGTTATCAATAGATGATGATTTAGGGTCCTACTATGTTATCCCTAAGCTGGTGGAAACATTTGGATTTAGCTTAGATACTAGTATCCAACTATTATACAGTGGCTCGGTAGTCCTTGCTTTTATACTAGGTGCAATAGGAAATTGGTTTTATTGTAAGACTCGTTTAGGGAAGATTCTCAGTATATTTGCTTTGGCTGCAATGGGTCTAATCATTGCAGGTGTGGGGGATGTATATATATTCCTTGGAGCAACCGTAATGGCGTTGGTGCCGTGGTGGTTTTATGTGCTGGACCAAAGGGAAATAAAGGAACAATTTATTTTTTGTATAATTGCTGGAGCCCTTATTGGCTTGGCTCATCTAATGCGCAGCCATTCAGGGACGGCGGTCCTAATTTTTATCATTATATCCATTGTATTAACAAAACAGTTTTCTAAAAAATATATGTTGGCCTTGGGGAGCACTTTAATAGTTGGACTTTTTTTAGTGCTGGTGTGTTTCAAAAGCTTAGTTGTTGAAAAAAGAGATGATTATTTGTCAGGCAGAGGATATGTCACCAATACGTTAGACCAACATTTATTTTGGCATAGTATATATTTATCTCTTGGGTATTTGAATAATCCTTATGGCATTGAACCTTCAGATACAAATGCTGTTCAGAAGGCTTTATCTATAAATCCAGTAGTTCCTTACGCTTCGCCTGCTTATGAGAGTATCCTTAAGCATGAGACTTTCAATGTGATAGAAATGCATCCTCTGTTTGTGCTAAATTCATTGGCCGCAAAGTTTGGAGTATGTGCAATGTATTTCTTTCTTTTTTCTAATATTGGATTCATTCTGGCATTTTATTACCGGAAGGGTTTTGCGGTTGATGTGCCATTTGCAGCTGGAGTTGGCTTTAATATGTTGTTTGGGGTTTTAATGACACCAGCATATCAATACTTATTGGGTTTGTTTTCTTTTGCAACTATATATGGAGTTTACAGTATTGATTTTGCATTAAACCAGAAGAAGTTAATTTGTGGCAGGGCTAAATTGTCTGGTAGTGATTACATTTCACAAGAAGGATAAACAGGATGTAATTACCACTGTGAAGTTATCAGAAATGGCCATGAGGTATTTATGCAGATTACTGCACAAAAAATGTCTAAATTAAATAAGTATTGGGGTTTCATTATTGTGATTTTGAAACTGTTATGTGAAGTGTGATTCTCTAAAATGTAAAGGTTATGAGATAGTTGAAAGATTATGGATGCAGAGGAAAAAATGAATAAGAAGCTCATTTCAATAATCACCCCTGTCTTTAATGAAGAAGATAATGTGAATGAGTTTGTTGCAGTTGTCTCTAAAGTAATGATTACCTTAAATAATCAGTATGATTATGAGGTGATCTTTACTGACAACCATAGCACTGATCAGACATTCGAAATTTTAAAAGAAATAGCTGGAAAGGACAATAGAATACGAGTGTTTCGATTTTCAAAAAACTATGGATACCAAAAGTCTATTTTGACTGGTTATAAGAAAGCAAGAGGTGATTGTGCTATTCAGTTAGATTGTGATCTCCAAGATTCACCTGAACTTATTTCTGATTTCATTTGCCAATGGGAGAAGGGTTATAAAGTTGTCTATGGAGTGAGGAAGAAAAGAAAAGAAGGGTTTTTTATTACAGCCTTAAGACGTCTCTTTTATCGCATGATCGACTTTATGAGTGAGGAGCCTCTACCGCACGATGCTGGAGATTTTAGACTTGTTGATCGGTTGGTATTAGATGAATTAAAAAAGGTAGATGATTGTGATCCATATTTAAGAGGAATGATTGCTGTTATGGGCTTTCAGCAGATTGGTATACCTTACGAAAGATCTGAACGAAAAAGAGGGCTTAGTAAATTTAGTTTTTTACAGCTTGTTAGGCTTGCCGTCGATGGGATATCTAACCATTCTATTATGCCATTACGTTTTTCTTTTTTTATTGGCATAGGCATTTCTTTATTAACAACAGTGACTTTAATTGGATATGTATTTGCGAGTGTTTTTTTTGGCCAGGACTGGCCAAGTGGATTTGCAACTATTATCATATTTATTCTTTTTTCTCTTTCATTTCAGGCAATTTTTCTAGGATTGATTGGTGAATATATAGGGCGAATTTATCGGCAACTTAAAATACCTGCTTCGGTAATGATTGAAGAATCAATTAATGAAGATCCATAGTACATAGATTATTAGGTCCGCTCAGCGGTTTTATATTTTGGCTATGAATTCAAAAAAATATTGATAGGTGGGTGTGATGTTTCATGAGGGGTTAAAGTATATTTCCGTAGGATTGGTCAATACTGTATTTACAGTATTGATAATGGTATTGCTAAACTCTATTGGGTTTTATTATGTGGTTTATACATCCATTGCCTATTTAGTTGGCTTTGTCAGTAGTTTTTTATTAAATGGAACCTTTACCTTTAATTCTAATGTTTTATCAGTAAAGTCATTTCTTTGGTTTCTTTTTCTTAATACATTGATTCTTGGACTAGTGCAGCTGGTTCAGATATTGATGATTGAAATAGTTGCATTACCAGAGATTGTGGGTGTGTTTTTTGGAATGGTTCTCTATACTTGTGTTGGATTTATAGTCAATAAAAAATATGTATTTAGGTGATAGATGACCAATCAAGGCTATTTTGTTGAAACCAATTAGGTACAACATTATTTAAATTATTAAAAGTGTATTTCAGCTGAGTGTTTTCAAAATAAGATGGTGGGTTAAATTAATGGTGTTGAACGATATAATTGAGGAATCATTTGCTGATCACTCTAAAGTCATCGAATTGGTTCGCGGTAATTTGTTAGGTAATATAGAATCTATTGCATATCTATTAGGTCAAACGCTCATAAGTGGTGGAACCATTTTTTGGTGTGGTAACGGTGGAAGTGCAGCCGACAGTCAACACATGGCTGCAGAACTAGTAGGGCGCTTCAAAAAGAATCGCAGAGCTTTGCGCTCACTCGCATTAACAACAGACACTTCTATACTCACTTGTGTAGCAAATGATTATGATTACGAAAGTATTTTTTCGCGCCAAGTTGAAGCGATGGGGCGGCAAGGTGATGTGTTGATAGGAATTTCAACATCGGGTAATAGTGTTAACGTCATTCGTGCTTTTGAGGTTGCTAAAAGTGCTGGAATAAAGACAGTTGCGCTACTGGGAAAGGATGGTGGGAAGTGTAAGGTGATGGCTGATAATGCCCTAATAATACCATCCCAAAATACTGCACGTATTCAGGAGGCGCATATCCTTATTGGGCACGTGCTATGCGAGCTTATAGAAAAGGAGATGGGCTTTGCCTGATCGTTCTTTACCACCACTAGCAGTTGTTCACACTGTTGCATTCGACTTTGATGGAGTTTTTACAGATAACAAAGTTTGGGTTGATCAAGATGGGCAAGAAAGTGTTCGTTGTGATCGGGGTGATGGTTTAGCCTTCGATCTAGTTCGTGCCTTTCAGGCGCTTGGTAGAATCAATGCGGAGTTTTTTATCCTATCTAAAGAGCCTAATCCAGTTGTACTGGCCCGAGCTAAAAAGTTGAAACTTGTTTGTCATCATGGCATTGGTGATAAGTTAGGGTTTATGGAGGAGTATTTGTCAACACGCTTCCCAACGGATCTCAAACCCTTTGCTGGACTAATTTATTTAGGGAATGATCTTAATGATTTACCACTTATGCGACGTGCAGGTTTTTCAGTCGCTCCATCGGATGCACATTCTTGGGTGCAGCAGATTGCAGATCTAGTCCTAGAACAACGTGGAGGGGAGGGATTTGTAAGATCGTTTATAGAACATCTATTTGGCATGAAACAATTACCTGTTAAGGAAAGAGAGGAAATGTATGAAATTATATCTAATTGCTGAAGTAGGCATTAACCACAATGGCGAAATGAAAATTGCAAAACAGTTAATAAAGGATGCGGCTGTCGCTGGATTTGATGCTGTTAAATTTCAAAAACGCACAATAAACAATGTTTATTCAAAAGCATTTCTAGACAGTGCTCGAGAAAGTACTTGGGGCTCGACGCAACGGGCACAAAAAGAAGGTTTGGAATTTAGTCAATCCAACTATGAAGAAATTGATAGCTATTGTAAAGACCTGGGAATTGATTGGTCGGCATCCGCATGGGATGTAGATGCTCAACATTTTGTCCGTAACTTTAATGTCCCTTTTAACAAAGTTGCTTCTGCAATGCTCGGTCATCAACCACTATTGCGTGAGATAGCATCAGAGGGGAAAAGAACGTTTATATCTACAGGAATGGCCAATTTGGATGAAATTGACAGCGTAGTGGACTTATTTAAAAAAGCAAATTGTCCTTTTGAACTTATGCACTGTAACAGCACCTACCCAATGCCTGAAGAAGATGCGAATTTGCTTTGCATTCCAATGTTAAAAGAACGCTATGATTGTAATGTAGGTTATTCAGGTCATGAAAGCTCATTAATTAAGATTTGTACAACTGCTGTGGCGCTAGGTGCAACGTCTTTGGAGCGTCATATCACACTAGATCGCGCAATGTATGGTTCAGATCAAGCTGCATCAATTGAAACTGCTGCGCTAAATAATTTTGTCGAGACTGTCCGTAAAATTCCTTTACTTCTAGGTACAGGTATTAAAGATATAACTCCTGCAGAATTGGCTGTAAGGGGAAAACTTAGAGTAGATGTGGATGGTTAATATTGTTGCCTTAGTTCCAGCGAGATCGGGTTCAAAAGGCGTGCCAAATAAAAATGTACGTGTTTTAGGTGAGCATCCATTGTTGGCATGGACAATTATGGCGTGTAAAAAAGCATCAACAATTAATCGCGTTATTATTTCGACTGACTCGACAGAATATGCAGGATTAGCAAAAATATATGGAGCAGAGGTTCCTTTTCTTAGGCCTGCTAAAATTTCGGGGGATCGCTCAACGGATTATGAATTCATCGTTCATGCGTTGAATTGGTTAAAAGAACATGGAGAAGAACCTGATTATATCGTTCATATGAGGCCTACTACTCCATTGAGAATTCCTGAAGTGATAGACAAGGCAGTGAATGATTTTATGCAAACAGAAGAAATCTCTGCGCTTCGATCTGTGCATGAAATGTCAGAGTCTGCATATAAAACATTTGAAATTGTGGGAACTGGACAACTTAAGTGTGTTGGTATTGAAAATACTGAAATTGATTTTGCAAATAATGCACGACAGATATTTCCAAAAACCTATATGGCGAATGGCTACGTCGATGTTCTATCCACTGCCTTCATACGCAAGACAGGCTTATTGCATGGCGCTAATGTAATGCCATTCATTACGCCCATAGTAACTGAAGTTGATACAGAGGATGATTTTATGAATCTAGAATACCAATTAACAAAAAATTCAGAAAGTGTACTTAATATTTTTGATAGAGATAACTAATGGCTGGCCATCAATTCTTATTGGAACCTAAAGCTGTTCCAGCAGTTTCAACTGACTTTCGGAGGATACAAACGGCTATACCTGCTCCTGGTACCCAAGACATAATCAGTAAACTTGACGCTGTAGAGTCGCGATCTATGCATGGTCAATTACCCATAATATGGGATAGAGCTGAAGATTTTAGTGTCTATGATATCGTTGGGAATTGTTGGATTGATTTTACATCGACAATATTTGTTGCCAATGTAGGACACTCCAACCCGCGCGTCACCTCAGCGATGAAAGCTGTTTTAGATCGTCCACTTTATAGCTGCTATGCATATCCGAACCAAGTTCGAGCTGACTATCTTGAAAAATTACTTTCATTTGCTGGCAAGCCTTTTGAAAAAGCATTCTTATTATCTGCGGGTACAGAGGCAACGGAAGCAGCTCTTAAACTAATTCGCATGTATGGACAGAAACAAGGTAAACGTCGCAGAGGTATTATTTGTATTGAAGGTAATTGGCATGGCCGTACATTAGGTGCTCAGATGATGAGTAATAACCTAGCCCAAAGTGAATGGATTGGTTATCAAGATGCTGACATTCATCACATTCCTTTTCCCTATCCTTGGGTGCTTAATGGACGCAGTCCAGAGTCATTTTTAGATGAAAGTTTGGAGGAATTAGCTTTAAAAGGCATAGTTCTGACAAAAGATGTTTGTGGATTTATGCTTGAAACTTTTCAAGGGTGGGGTGCTGTTTTTTATCCAAAGGAATATGTTCAGGCGATTGAAAAAATTTGTCACAAGAATGATATTCTTTTGAGCTTTGATGAAATGCAGTCTGGTTTTGGGCGTACAGGTAAAACATTTGGATTCAAACACTACGAGGTCTCTCCTGATTTAATTTGCTGTGGCAAAGGTATGGGTGGCGGGGTACCGTTATCAGGTGTACTTGGCCGAGCAGATATCATGGACTTACCCAATGTGGGTAACATGAGTAGTACTCATTCTGCTAATTCTCTTGTTTGTGCTGCAGGACTTGCTGTAATTGAGGAACTTGAAGATCAAAATTTAATTACAGAAACGGCTCGAAAAGGTCAGATACTTTTTGTTGAGCTTGAAAAACTTCGACAACGCTTTCCAGATCGTATTTCAATGTCGCTTGGAAAGGGCTTGCTTGCTGCGGTTTTATTTCACCATCCCGAAACAAAAGAAGCCGACGGATCATTTACAAGTCGAGTTGCCGAACGCTGCATGCAAAAGGGATTATTGGTTGTACATACCGGCCGTGAGTCTATAAAAATTGGTCCACCATTAACCATTACTGATGCAGCTCTTTTAGAAGGTTTAGATGTGTTAAGTGAATCGATAGCAGAAGTGGCTGCGGAATGATCACTGCCATTCGTCATACAGGCTTGGTTGTCACCAATATGGACCGAGCGCTCTATTTTTGGTGCGATGTTCTTGGCTTCTCCTTAACTAAAAAAATGGAAGAGGTTGGGCCACATATGGATGCGATCTTAGGACTAAAAGATGTTCGAGTGACTACAGCTAAACTTTCTGCGCCGGATAATAATATGGTTGAACTTTTATGTTTTCATTCTCACCCAAGTAATTCTGCATGGGAAGGTAAAACTAATTCAACTGGTTTCACTCATATTGCTTTAACAGTAGATGACCTAGATGAAACTTGTGAGAAACTTTCAAAAGAAGGAGTTGCTTTCAATGCTCCACCACAATTTTCGCCTGATGGGTCTGTGAAAGTAACATATGGACAGGGTCCTGAAGGTGTTTTATTAGAATTGGTAGAGGTTTTAGTATAATGAGCACAACGAAGCGTGACTATGTTGATGTTGTTTATAACGAAGCAGATCGCCCTTTAACAAATTATCCAAACAAATTAGCTCGTTATTTGTTTGACCGCTATGAAATGCAGGCCGGACAGAAATTTCTTGATGTAGGATGTGGTCGAGGAGAGTTTCTAAGTGGTTTCATCGATTGTGGTTTAAAAGGATATGGCGTTGATCGTTCTCGAGCAGCAGAAAGATATTGTCCACAGGCAGAGTTATCCACCTCTGATTTAGAAAGTGAAAACCTCCCTTACGAGGATGATTTTTTTGATGTTATCTATTCTAAGTCAGTGATTGAGCATTTTTATTATCCTGAACGATTTATTAAAGAGATATATCGCGTGCTTAAACCAGGGGGATTAGTTATCACCTTATGTCCAGACTGGAAATATAATTATAAAGTTTATTTTGAGGACTTTACGCATCGCACGCCATTTATGAGTTTATCTCTACGTGATATTCATCTTATACATGGTTTTGAAAACATACAGGTAGAGTGTTTTCGGCAACTTCCAGCTCTTTGGAGCTGGCCGTGGTTGTTACCAGTCGCTGAGTTGACTCGACTTTTTGTTCCCAATATTCTGAAACCGCATAGTAAATGGGTAAGGTTTTCAAAAGAAATTATGTTGCTTTCCAGTGCAACTAAGCCACTACAAGGTAACGAAAATTGGTAAAGAACGAACGTGTAGGTTTCATGCAAGGCAGATTATCCCCCTTAGTTGATGGACTTATTCAATGTTTTCCTTGGGATAATTGGCAGAACGAATTTGCTCTTGCTGAAGAAAGTGAACTTCATTTAATGGAGTGGACACTCGATCAAGAACGGTTATATGAAAATCCATTACTGACAATATCAGGCCAGGAAAAAATATCTAAGCTTTGTAAACAATATCAACTTTCAATTCCCTCATTAACAGGTGATTGTTTTATGCAAGCTCCTTTCTGGAAAGTTAGTCCAGAACAGAGAGGAAAGTTAGAAAAAGACTTTTTAGCTATTGCTAACGCATGCTCCGTTGTAGGTATTGAGATGATCGTTGTTCCTCTAGTGGATAATGGTCGCCTAGATACTATTGAACAAGAAGAACTTCTCATTGGTTTTTTAGAGAAGAACGCGATATTTTTTGAAAATAAAAACCTACAAGTTATTTTTGAATCAGATTTTGGACCATCTGAACTTTTAAGGTTTATAAGTCGTCTACCTTCAAAGTTGTTTGGTATTAACTATGACATTGGAAACAGTGCTGCATTAGGGTATTTACCTAAGGAAGAATTTGCGGCCTATGGTTCAAGAATTAGAAATGTACACGTCAAAGATAGAAGTCTGGGTGGTACAACTGTTCCTCTCGGAACAGGTAACGCAGACTTTGAACTTGTTTTTTCTCTGCTTGGTGATATTGGTTATTCGGGAAATATTATATTACAAACTGCTCGTGCAGAAGATGATAATCATTCAAAACCACTTTGCACATACCGAGATATGGTTGTGCAATGGGTGCAGCAATTTAATATTAAGTAGTTCAGGATAATTATGGAACTTGGTTTATCTGGAAAAGTTGCACTTGTCACTGGATCATCAAAGGGATTAGGATTCGCCATTGCTGAGGCTCTATATACTGAAGGATGCAAGGTTGCTTTAAACGGTCGCGACTCAAAAAATGTTGATTCTGCTTCTAAAGATATCCCTGGTTCTATAGGAATTGTCGGGGATGTAACTTCAATAGAAGGTGCCAAGCGGGTAGTATCCGATACTGTTAGTCATTTTGGTAAGCTTGATATTTTGATTTGCAATGTAGGTAGTGGAAAATCTGTTCCACCTGGCTATGAAACACCTGATGAATGGCAACGTGTTTTTGCTTTGAATCTATGGAGTGCGACAAATTCTGTTGAAGCTTCACGTAATGCTCTTATTGAATCAAGTGGTGTAATTGTTTGTGTCTCTTCAATATGTGGCTCAGAAGTAATTCCTGGAGCACCCATTACTTACTCGGCGGCAAAAGCAGCACTGCATGCTTATGTTCGAGGTATTGCTCGTCCACTTGGTGAGCAAGGTATACGTATAAATGCTGTTGCACCTGGAAATATTGTATTTGATGGCTCTGTATGGTCACGAAAACTAGACGAAGACGAATCTGCGGTGCAAGCCATGCTTAAGAAAGATGTTTCGCTAGCACGACTGGGCACGCCGCAAGAAATTGCGAGTCTTGTTACTTATTTGGTATCAACTCAATCACAATTTGCTACTGGTGCGGTTTGGATGCTTGATGGTGGACAAGTTCATTCTTAATGAAATCATTTACTTTTAATGGAGTATGTTTTTTTGGCATTTGAAAAATTTGATCTAACCGGTAAAACAGCACTTATCACTGGCGCTGCTGGACTAATGGGAAAAGAGCACGCTATTGCACTATTGGAAAGTGGGGCAAACGTAATTTTAACGGACATTGGAGAGAAAGAACTTTCTGAAGCGAAAAATGCTCTGTTGAAAATCACACAGGCCATTTATATCGATACTTTTATAATGGATGTTTCCAAACCTGAAGTAGTTAATCAAGTGGCTACTAATATTGCTAATGCCGGAACTAGAATTGACATACTAGTCAACAATGCTGCTATAGATCCTAAGGTCAAAGGGGAAGAAGGGGTTATCGAAACAACCCGACTGGAAAACTTTCCTATTGAACAGTGGGATTTACAAGTTGCCGTTGGATTAACAGGAGCATTTTTGTGTAGCCAAGTATTTGGAACTGCTATGGCTAAGGATAATTTAGGTGGTGTTATTCTAAATATCGCTTCAGACTTATCAGTCTTCTCACCAGATCAAAGATTGTATAGAAAATCAAATACCCCTGAGGAAATGCAGCCAGTCAAGCCGGTCACCTATTCTGTCATTAAAGCAGGTCTAATTGGTTTAACTCATTATCTTTCTACCTACTGGGCAGATAAAAACATTCGTTGTAATGCTTTGTCACCTGGTGGAGTAAAGAACGGGCAAGGAGAAGAATTTGTGCAAAGACTCTCATCACTAATACCCTTAGGTAGAATGGCAGAACATGATGAGTATCGCGCTGCCATTCAATTTTTATGTTCTGATGCGTCTGCTTATATGAATGGCCAGAATATTGTAATGGACGGGGGGCGTTCAGTTTGGTAATTGACCGAGTAACATATGATAGTGCTATTGAATATGTGAAACAAATAATATGAAGTTTAAAGATAGGATGCTTTTTCTTGCTGTTGAAAATATTCTCAGAAAAAATAAGAAATTCAAAAATATCCATAAAGGTGAAAGTTGTTACCTTTTTGGCAATGGTGCATCACTGAAATATTTTGATTTAAAGAAATTCAAAGATAAACCTTCAATCGGTTGTGGTGCTCTTTTTTTACACAGGGATTTCAAAGAACTGAATGTTAAATATTATTATGAAGGGCATTCTTTTTTTTATTATCCTTACTGGGTGAATCCATATAGCAAAAAATTTAAAAAAAATCCTATGGGTGCGTTTTATAAGCAGAAAAAACTTGTTAATAAAGATATGTTGTCATTTTGTAGTTTAAGCAACTATTTAGGTATGCAAGGCGATAATATTTTTTATGCTCATCATTTTGGCTCACCGTTTAACGGGTTTAAAAATAGCAAACTGGATGGGAGTTTTTCGACGATGTCTTCCGGATTGGGTGGCATGCTTGGCTTAGCTATATATATGGGGTTCGAAGATATAACGCTCGTTGGTAGTGATTATTCATTTTTCCCACAATCGCAAGGGCACTTTTTTGAGCATGGTAGGTTTCCTGATACATTGCATGAAGAACCCATCCATAAAGACTTACTGCTGGATGCGAAGCAACACGCGGATGTTCGTGTCATCACACCAGGTGATGAATATCAAGGGCACATAGTTCCATGTATTGGTTATAAAAGGCTTACTGGAAAAGACCCCGTTTATAGAGAAAACAGTGAAATTCTATCAGATCTTGATCTTTTGAAATTAGATAGCTTTGGTATGTTGTATAAAATTTTTCCTAAATGAGTACATTAAATGTGTAGTGATAAAGTTTTAATTACAGGGGCTGATGGTTTTATCGGTTCTCATCTTACCGAACTTCTTGTGCGTGAAGGCTATGACGTTAAAGCACTTTCTCAGTATAACTCCTTTAATAACTGGGGGTGGCTAGAGGATGTTGATTATCGTAACCAAATTGAAGTGCTTAATGGTGATATCCGCGATCCGCATTATTGCAAACTCATTACCAAGAATGTCGATATTGTCTTTCATCTTGCTGCGCTAATCGCAATTCCATATTCGTATGTTGCTCCAGATAGTTATGTTGATACTAACATTAAGGGAACATTAAATATCTGTCAGGCTGCAATGGAGAATGGAGTTGATCGCATAATTCATACCTCAACTAGTGAAGTTTATGGCACTGCACAGTATGTCCCGATTGATGAAAATCACCCACTGCAACCACAATCGCCATATAGTGCATCCAAAATAGCAGCTGATGCTATGGCAATGAGTTTTTATAATTCATTTGAACTACCCATTTCCATAGCTAGGCCATTTAATACTTATGGACCGAGGCAGTCTGCGCGAGCAATAATTCCAGCTATTATCACTCAGATTGCTATGGGCTATAAAGAAGTAAAACTTGGTGACTTGACTCCTACTAGAGACTTTAGTTTCGTTGAGGATACTTGCCGAGGATTACTTGCTATCGCAGTATCAAAAAATTCGATTGGGGAAACTATAAATATCGGCTCAAACTTTGAAATTAGTATTAGTGATACTTTAAACATTATTAAAGACTTAATGCATAGTGACATTAAATTTATTGAGGATAAGCAAAGAATTAGACCAAAAAATTCAGAGGTATTTCGCCTATGGTGTGATAATTCCAAAATATATAAAATTACTGGTTTTAAGCCAGAAATTGATATTACTGAAGGTCTCCAGAGAACGATAGACTGGATTAGTCAGCCTAAAAATCTTAAAAAGTATAAAGCGGATATTTATAATGTTTGATGACTTTATTAGTTTTGTTCAAGATATGTACTCAACTAAGGAGTTTATTCCTCTGCACGCTCCCAATTTTAATGGAAACGAAAAAAAGTTTGTTCTTGACACTATTGATTCAACCTATGTTTCGAGTGTTGGCAAATATGTAGATGATTTTGAAAATAGCATTAAGGCCTTCACGGGAATAAAGTTTGCTGTTGCAACTGTAAATGGGACTGCCGCACTTCATATTGCGCTTAAGTTAAGTGGGGTAGAAAATAACACTGAAGTAATTACCCAATCTCTCACCTTTATTGCAACTTGTAACGCTATTCGATACTGTGGTGCGAAGCCAATATTAATAGATGTTAGTCGAGATACGCTAGGACTTTGTCCAGAAAAATTGAAGTTATTTTTGCAAGAAAATTGTGAGCTACGCAATGATGGTTTTTGCTGGAATAAATCAAGTAATTCTAAAATCCTTGTTTGCTTACCCATGCATACTTTTGGCTTCCCATCCCAACTAGATGAAATTGAAAATGTTTGTTCGCAATATAATATTCAATTAATAGAAGATGCTGCAGAATCTCTTGGAAGTTACTATAAGGGCAGTCACACAGGTAATAAAGGAAAATTAGCCATTATGAGTTTTAATGGGAACAAAATTATTACTAGTGGCGGTGGGGGAATGATTCTTACGAATGATGAAGAATTAGCAAAAAAAGCAAAGCATATTACTACAACTGCTAAATTGCAGCATTCATGGAATTTTGTCCATGATGAAGTTGGATATAACTATAGGCTTCCAAATATCAATGCAGCATTAGGGCTGGCTCAAATGGAGTCGATCAAAATTAATATTGTTAGCAAGAGAAACATCGCAAAATCTTATCAAAATTGGGGGCAAGAACATGACCTTCACTTTATAAACGAACCCAAAGATACGGAAGCTAATTTTTGGTTAAATCAAGCCCTCATGAGAGATAAAGAACAGCGAGACAAGATGCTTAAAATAACAAATCTTAAAGGTGTGATGACTCGACCAGCCTGGACGCCTATGCATTACTTAAACATAAATAATGATTGCCAGATTGAGACAATGGATAACACTGAATGGCTATTTGATAGATTGGTAAGTGTTCCTAGTAGCGCAATATTAAATGGATAACAATAGAAAATTATGTTTTGTCACTGGATCAAGAGCTGAGTATGGTTTATTGCAATTCTTGATAAAGAAAGTCCACAGTGATAAAGATTTGGAGTTACAAATTATTGCTACCGGAATGCATTTGTCTGAAAAATTTGGATATACCTATAAAGAAATTGAAGATGATGGCTTTTTTATTAATAGCAAGGTTGAAATGCTTCAATCATCAGATTCTGAGTTGGATGTAGTGAAATCAATGAGTGCAGGTATGGAAAAGTTCTCAAAAGTAATAACAGAGTTGAAACCTGATTTAATTATTGTTCTTGGTGACCGTTTTGAGATTTTTTCTGCAGTTATCAGTGCCACTATATTAAGGGTTCCTATTGCTCATATTCATGGTGGTGAAACAACTGAAGGTGCTTTTGACGAGTCTTTTCGGCACTCAATTACAAAAATGTCTCATCTTCATTTTACCTCAACTGAAGATAGTCATAAGCGAGTACTGCAACTTGGCGAGTCTCCAGAGAGGGTTTTTAATGTAGGTGCTTTAGGAGTAGAAAAAATTAAATCGACAGAATTGCTTTCAAAAAATTTGTTTGAAAAAGCTATTGGCTTTAGTTTGGGTAAAAAAAATCTTCTAATTACATTTCACCCAGTTACTTTAGAAAAGGCATCGCCAGAGTCGCAGTTCCAAGATCTATTAAATTCATTAGATAAATTAGAAAATACCCACCTTTTGTTTACAAAGGCAAACGCAGATATTGGTGGATCAGTAATAAATAAAATGATTGATGAGTTTGTCATTAAGTCTCAAAAAAATAGAATCTCTTTTAAATCTATGGGTTCTTTCAAGTATTTATCTGCTCTTCAGTTCGTTGATGGAGTAATTGGGAATTCTTCAAGTGGATTGATAGAGGTGCCGAGCTTTAAGATCGGGACTATAAATATTGGAGATAGACAATTAGGAAGAATTAAGTCTAAAAGTGTTATTCAATGTAAACCCTACTCCAGCGACATTGAACGAGCAATAAAAATTCTTTACAGTAAAAATTTTCAGGATAGTATTGAAACTTTAAAAAATCCATACGATCGGCCTGACACATCCACAAACATCTTGAAAGCTATAAAATGTTATCCTTCTAATAATATTCTTAAGAAAAAGTTTTATAATATCTCATGAGTCAAATTTATATTATCGCAGAAGCAGGAGTTAATCATAATGGAAGTAAAGAAATGGCGTTTCAACTTATTGATGCTGCAAAAAAAGCTGGAGTTGATGCGGTAAAATTCCAAACGTTTAAGACTGATAACCTTGTTACAAAGAATGCTGACAAAGCTGCTTATCAGAAAAAAACAACATCCTCAGATAAATCACAGTTTGATATGTTAAAGAAATTGGAGCTAGAGTATGAAACCTTTCATGAGCTTTTTGATTACTGCAATAACAATGAAATTGAGTTCCTTTCGACAGCATTTGATTTTGAAAGTTTAAACTTTTTAGTTAATGATTTAAGGTTAAAAACATTAAAGATTCCATCTGGCGAGATTACTAATGGACCTTTATTGTTGGCGCACGCAAAAACAGAATGTAATCTGATTTTGTCGACTGGAATGTCAACAATGGTTGAGATTCAAAATGCTCTTGCTATTCTAGCTTTTGGGTTTATAAATGGGATTAGTTCAAAGATTGGACCGTCAAGAGAGGCTTTCCACAAAGCATTCCTTTCAGAAGGGGGTAAGATGATGTTGAAAAAGAGGGTGACATTGTTACATTGCACAACTGAATACCCCGCACCAATGAATGAAATAAATCTAAATGCCATGCTTACCATGAGTAATATCTTTGACCTTAAGGTTGGTTACTCAGATCATAGTAAAGGGATCGCCGTACCGACTGCTGCAACAGCGCTTGGAGCCACACTGATTGAAAAACACTTTACATTGGATAAGTCATTATCAGGTCCAGACCACAGCACATCTCTTGAGCCCAATGAACTAAAAACGATGGTAGATGCTATTAGAACGGTTGAGGTGGCTATGGGAAGCGGAAAAAAACAGCCAATGCCTTCAGAACTAAAAAACCGTGACATTGTGAGGAAGAGTTTGGTAGCAGGTAAATATATTGAAGAAGGTGAAGTTTTTACCGAAGAAAATATAGCAATTAAAAGGCCAGGAAATGGAGTTAGCCCGATGAGTTATTGGGATTACCTTGGTCAAATATCAACTAAGCATATTTACCCAGACCAGCCTTTATGAGGGAAAAGATTTGTTACCTTTATTGATATTTGGAGCTGGCGGCCATACAAAAGTTCTACTTGAGGTACTTCTTAAGGAGAAACATCATATTATTGGTGTGATAGCACCAATTCAAGTTAGTGGCACTAATTATTTAGGCTTACCCATAATTGGAAATGATGACTCTGTTTTTAAATATAGTACAGAAGACGTTTTATTAATTAATGGCATTGGATCATTGCCTGGCAAAAAACGACGATGGAATCTTGCGCTAATGATGCGAGAAAGAGGGTACAGATTTAATAGTGTTGTTCATCCCAACACAACTATTTCATCTGATGTACTTTTAGCTGAGGGTGTGCAAATAATGGCTGGTGTAATCATCCAGCCTGGGTGCAAGATTGGTCAGGACAGTATTATCAATACTGGTTCACAGATAGATCATGATTCTGTTATCGGTTCAAATTGTCATATATCGCCAGGGGTAACAATTAGTGGTGGAGTAAATATAGGAAATAATGTTCATATTGGCACCGGCGCAAAATTGATACAGGGAGTTACAGTTGGAGCAGGCTCTGTTATCGCAGCAGGAACAACAGTTTATAAAGATGTGCCAGGTGGTGTAATTGTTCGTCAGCAGGCGAGAATTGTAATGGAAGGATTAAAGGGCTAAGGGACTATGCACAACTGGAAAAAAACTATTCTTAAACCTTCAGCGGTGATGGAAGATGCTATAAGAGTTCTTAATAGTGAAACTTATCGTATTGTATTGGTAGAGGATCAGGATAAAAAGCTTGTAGGTACTATTACAGATGGAGACATCCGTCGTGGATTATTGCAACATTTGGCTATGGATGCCAAATTGACAGAGTTTATGTCTACTAAGCCTACTGTCGCTAAAGTAGAAGATAGCCAAAATCAAATACTGCTGAAGATGCAAGAGCTAGATTTACTTCAAGTTCCTATTGTGGATGATTACGGTAAGTTGGTGGGACTGGAAACACTACATAATCTTCATGAAAAAAAACGGTATGATAATCCAGTATTTCTAATGGCTGGTGGTTTAGGCAAACGACTGAGACCTCTTACAGACGATATACCCAAACCAATGCTCAATGTTGGCTCACAACCTATTTTGGAAACTATATTGAAGCAGTTTATTGAAGCTGGGTTCCATAACTTCTATATTTCAATAAACTATAAGGCAGAAATTCTCAAGGCGCATTTTAAAGATGGAAGCGAGTGGAAAGTTTCAATTAAATATATTCACGAAGAGGAGCCCTTGGGAACTGCTGGCGCATTAGGCCTTCTGCCAAAAAATATTCCTGACTTACCGATTATAGTTATGAATGGTGACTTGCTCACTAAAGTCGATTTTGAGGAGTTGTTGTCATTTCATACAGAACATGGTTTAGCGGCAACAATGTGTGTACGTAATTATGAATTTAAAGTTCCTTATGGTGTAATTGAAGCAGAGGAACATTTAATTACAAGCATTATTGAGAAGCCAATTCATAAATTTTTTATAAATGCTGGAATCTATGTATTGAATACGGAAGTTCTCAATATGGTCAGTGGGAGAGATTATCTTGATATGCCAAATCTGTTGAGTCAGTTGATTAATGAAAGCAAACGAGCTACCATGTTTCCGCTCCATGAGTACTGGCTAGACATTGGGCAAATCAATCAATTTAATCAAGCTCAAATTGATCTAAAGGATTTTTTTTGATGAATTACTTTGCTCCAAAGAAAAAATAACTATGACCAATAATAGTCAGAAAGAGCCCTATTGGTGTTCTAATTGTTTGGCAATGTCTACTCGTCCTCGAATACTTTTTGATGTCCGTGGATGGTGCAATGCATGTCGCTGGAATGAGAAGAAGAAGACTCTTGATTGGGGTTTGCGCCAGCAAGAATTGAAAGGTTTATTGGACAAGCATCGTCGTTCAGATGGTGGTTTTGATTGTCTAGTTCCAGTAAGTGGAGGTAAGGACGGTTCCTACGTTGCATATAATTTAAAACATAAATATGGAATGAACCCTCTTTGCCTAACAGTTACCCCCGCTTTGCCTTTAACCTTAGGTGACCAGAATCTGAGTAATTTCGTAAAAAGTGGATATAATCATATTACTATAAATCCATCCTATGAGGCCATGCGAACACTTAATCGAATTGGATTGCTTGAAATGGGTTTTCCATATTACGGTTGGCTAATTGCCATTCAAGCCGGAGTTGTCCGGATGGCTAACCAGTTGCAAATTGGATTAATATTTTATGGCGAAGATGGAGAGGTTGAGTATGGTGGATCAACTGAAACTGATCGAAATCCTATTTATAATGTAGATTATATGAAAAAAATCTACTTAGAAGGTGGATATGAAAAGGTATTAAATAACTCCGGTTTGCCTGAGGAAGATCTGTTTTTTTTCCGATTCCCAAGTAATTCTGATTTAAAAAATAGTCCTATTGACATAACGCATTGGTCTTATTTTGAAAACTGGGACCCTTATCGAAATTATCTGATTGCAAAAGAACATTGTGGCTTGAAAGAGGCTGATGAGTCGAACGCTGGTACTTTCACTAATTTTTCACAGAATGACCAAGCTCTTTATGCGTTACATACTTATTTTATGTATTTAAAATTTGGTTTTGGGCGTGCGAACCAAGATGCAAGTATTGAGGTTAGAAGAGGAGCCATGGATCGTTCTCAAGCACTTAACTTGGTGCGTATTTATGATGGTCAGTATCCAGAAGAGTTAGTTGAGAACTATTTAGAATATTTTGGGTTAACCCGCAATGAATTTGATGCTTCATTAGACCGCTGGGTTAACCACAAGCTTTTTGAAAAGATTGATGGTTATTGGAAACCGCTTTTTACAGTGACGTGACCATGACTAAAAAATTGGTAATTGTGAACTATGGAATGGGTAATTTATGGTCCGTCCATAGTGCTTTTAGGTATCTTGGGGCTGACCCAGTAATCAGTAGTGATAACAGCACAATTGCTAACGCGGATGTGCTTATCCTTCCTGGCGTAGGTTCTTTTCATAAAGCTATGAAGAGCCTAGAAATGCAAGGTTTAGTTGACTCTTTGAGCGAAGCGGTGTTGGGGCGTAAGCGCAAGATTTTAGGGATTTGCCTCGGAATGCAACTTTTTGCGCAGAGAGGAACTGAGAATGGTGACCATCCAGGACTGGGTTTTATGCCGGGAACAGTTGATCGATTTAATATGGAAGGATTAGGAAAACTGAAAACTCCTCATATTGGTTTTAATCGAGTTAGTTATGGACAGGATAGTATTTTATTCAATGGTTTAGGGCCAGACTCTGATTTTTATTTTGTACACTCCTACCGATTGTTACATAATAATTTTCCTGGTGAAATTGCTAGCTGTGAGCATGGTGAAAACTTTGTTGCAGCCTATGAACGTGAAAATATATTTGCAACCCAGTTCCATCCTGAAAAAAGTCAGACTAATGGACTTCGTTTGTTGAAAAATTTTCTGGCAATATAACGAAATGTTAAAAAAGCGTATTATATTTACTTTGCTATACGACTCAGGGTCTTTCATGCTAAGTCGAAACTTTCGATTGCAAAGAGTAGGTGATTTAAAGTGGTTACAAAAGAACTATAATTTTGACCATATTTCTTTCTTTATTGATGAATTAGTTGTACTTGATGTCACCCGAGGGAAAAAGAATACCGAGGCATTCTGTAAAATTTTAAAGGCCTTAACGGCGAATTGCTTTGTTCCCATTTCAGCTGGTGGCGGTGTTCAAAGTGTCACTCAAGCGCGAAAATTGTTGGAAGCAGGAGCGGACAAAGTTGTAATTAATACTTCGTTATTTGAAGAACCTGAATTTGTTAAGGAGCTTTCTAGAGAATTCGGGTTGCAGTGCATAGTTGGTTCGGTTGATATGAAACGAATATCAGATGGTCAGTATAAGATTTTCATTAAAAATGGAACACACCAAATTGAAGAGGATACCTCTCAAGTCTTAAGTGAGATTTGTGAAAGCTTGATTGGTGAGCTATATCTTAATTCAATTGATCAGGATGGCACAGGACAAGGGTATGACCTCACTCTGTTAGAACAGCTACCTATGAACTGTTCTATTCCAGTTATTTTGGCCGGTGGCGTAGGAAACGAAACGCATTTATCGATAGGTTTTGCTGACCGAAGAGTAGATGCTGTTGCAACTGCGCACTTATTCAATTTTATTGGTGATGGTTTAAAGAATGCTAGAGAGTCGATGGTAAGAAATGGAGCGACACTTGCGTCATGGCCAACTGTTATTGAAACAGATTTAGTTTTGAAAAAAATATGTTAATAAAATATGATTAAACGCCTGATAATTGTGGGTTATGGCAGTATTGGTAAGCGTCATTTGCGCATAATGAGGGCTCAACTGCCATTAGCTAATATTAGGGTATTACATCACAGCTCTTGTTCTGAAAGTCATGAGTTTGCAGATGGCTGTTATAGTAGTCTAAAAGAGGCTTGTAACTTTCGACCAGAGATCGCGATCATAGCAAACCCTGCTCCTTTTCATATAGAAGTTGCGCAAGAACTTGTAAACATTGGTTGCCATCTTTTCATTGAGAAGCCAATATCTATTGATATGGAAGGGATTAATGATCTTATAGAAATAGCGTGTGCCAAAAATGTGTTAATTCAGTTAGGTTACAATCTACGATTTAATGAGTCATTGGTACATTTTAAAAGTCTTATTTTAGATTCAAAAATTGGGAAAGTTCTCTCTGTTAGATCAGAAATTGGGCAATATCTTCCTAAATGGAGGTTAAATTTTGACTACCGTGCTGCTGTATCAGCACGAAAAAAACTTGGTGGAGGCGTTTTACTTGAACTAAGTCATGAGTTTGATTACCTTCGTTGGATCTTTGGAGAAGTAACCAATGTCTCTGCTATAGTTTGCAAACAGAGTGATCTGGAAATTGATGTTGAAGATAGTGCATTCATCACTCTTCAGTTTGCTCCCAATAATAATTATCCTGACCCTGGTCCCATAGCATCGCTGTGTATGGATTTTTTGCGTCACGACACTACAAGGACCTGTTTAGCTATCGGTGTTGCTGGATCATTGAGATGGAATGCTACCATTGGTATTGTTGAATACTGGGAAAAAAATGCAACAAAATGGGAAATAGTATTTCAACATCAAAACCAAATTGATGATACCTATGTGGCTGAATTAAATCATTTTTTAGATTGTGTTAGTGAGCACAAAATGCCTGAAGTGACAGTAGAAGATGGGCTTGCCGTTATGAGACTAATTGGAGCTGTTCGACTTTCGAGTCAATCTAAAGGTAAGAATATTGCCATTAATCATTTTAACGATATTGAGGTGTGATAATTGATGCTGTAGCTTTTATATTCGCCCGTGCTGGATCAAAAGGTCTTCCGGGAAAGAATATCCGACCTCTTGGAGGTAAGCCTTTGATTGCCTGGGCAATAGAACAAGCAAAAGCTGTTAAATCAATTAGACGAATAATTGTTTCTACTGATTCAGAAGAGATTGCTAGTGTTGCAAGAGAATATGGTGCAGAGGTTCCTTTCATGAGACCTGAAGAACTTGCGCAAGATAATAGTCCTGAATGGGAGTCTTGGAGGCATGCGCTTCATTATTTACAGGAGAGTGAAGGTAAATTGCCGCATGCGATGGTATCCATTCCGGCCACAGCTCCGTTACGTCTGTCGATCGATATTGAAGACTGTTTAGCTATGTTTTCAAAAGGGGATTGTGATGCAGTAATCACAATGACAGAAAGTCATCGAAGCCCATGGTTTAATATGGTGAAAGCGGAAGAAGATGATTCAATAAGCGTTCTTATGCCATCTAATGAAGACGTTTTTCGCCGGCAAGATACTCCTACTGTTTTTGATGTTACTACAGTTGCCTATGTTATGGCCCCATCATTCGTACTTGCTAAAAAATCTTTATTTCAAGGTATAGTTAGGGCAGTGGAAATCCCAGTAGAGCGTGCTGTTGATATTGATACTATATATGACTTTGATATTGCTGAATTTTTGATGAAACGCCGGTTAAGGGAAAAATGACTACAATAAAAGATCTGATGGATATGGGTGGCCGGAGAGTCATGATCACTGGCGCAACTGGTGGACTAGGTTCAATAATGGCAGATACTCTTGCTGAACTTGGAGCTAATCTAATATTAGTAGATCGCCCTGGTTCAAATTTCAAAAAGCTGGAGTCAACCTTAAAAGATCGGTGGCAGGTAGATATTCAATCATTTTTCTGTGATTTGGAAAATGAAGATGAGCGACTATCCTTAATTAATCAGGTTAGACAAGATGGTTGCGGATTAAACAGCCTAATCAATAATGCTTCATTTACTGGCGCTTCAGACCTAGAAGGTTGGGGTGTTCAATTTGAAAAACAAACTCTAGACACATGGCGAAGAGCTATAGAAGTCAATCTTACTGCTGCCTTTCACCTCTCGCAGGCCTTTACTCAAGAACTAAGGTTTGGGGAAGGGGGGAATATTATTAATATCACCTCTATTTATGGTGACATCGGCCCTGATTGGCGCTTATATAATAACACTACAATGGCAAACCCAGCGGCCTATGGTGCTAGTAAAGGTGGACTTGCTCAATTGACTCGCTGGTTGGCTACAACAATTGCACCTGAAGTAAGAGTGAATGCCATTTCTCCGGGAGGAATATTCAGGGACCAACCAAAGGAGTTTGTAGACCGTTATGAAGATCGTACGCCCTTAAAACGAATGGCAACAGAGGATGATTTTCGTGGAGCTATTGCCTATTTGGCTAGTGATTTATCAAAGTACGTTACTGGACAAATAGTTCGTGTAGATGGTGGATGGAGCGAATGGTGAAAATAGAATAAATGAATTTTATAATAGCTCTTCCTTTTGACTTCAAATAAAATGATTTTTTCTATGTGTGAAGATGTCAGCAGTAGTTTTTAAGAATTTAATCAATACTTTAAAAAAAAGCAATTTAGGATCCTGATAGTGAATATATTGAAAAAAATCAGATTTTGGTCTCGGAGCGACAGAATTGGCCCTGACATACCATATAACCATTGGAGACTTCATTTTAAAGGTTTAATGTATAAACTGTGCAAGAGAAAGTTCCACTATTTTACAAAAACATCTGAATTTAGACCTGGGGCATATGCTGTATATTGTTCCAAAATTAGTATAGGTAGAAGAGTAGTTATAAGGCCATTAACAATGCTTTTTGCCGATAGTGATAACTTGATTGTCATCAAAGATGATGTAATGCTTGGGTCAGGAGTTCAAATCTATGTAAATAATCACAGTTATGAGGACACATCTGTCCCTATTATTGATCAAGGGTATTTAGATTGCAGAGATGTAGTGCTGGAGTCAGGATGTTGGGTTGGCTCTAATTCGATTATTCTACCAGGGGTCACTATCGGAAAGAATTCTGTTGTTGCAGCTGGTAGTGTTGTTAAGTCGTCAGTACCAGATTTTACAGTTGTTGCGGGAAATCCAGCCAAAGTGATAAGAAAAATATCGTAGGTTCTTGAACTAATTTTGGAGTTCAATTTTTAATAATTGTCGAATTAGCAATTTAGGAACAACAGGTGCTAGAAGTCAATTGATGTTTATGGTTAAAGATTCAAAAATAATATCTATGAAATATTGCCAGAGTGACAAATAGATGAGTAAGATAACAGAGTCACATTATAAGACAGCATTGCAAATAAGAAGAGTTGAAGATACTTTTCTCGAATTATTTGACCAAGGCAAACTAAATGGTACAGTTCATACATGCAATGGGCAAGAATTCTCTGCGATTGCTTTTTGTTCGGCGCTTGGTAAAGACGGTTTTATTTTTTCAGGCCATAGGTGCCATGGCCACTATATTGCCTATACTGGGGATGTGCCAGGTTTAATATTAGAGCTTATGGGAAAAACATCTGGAACCTGTTCTGGTATTGGGTCTAGCCAACATTTATTTAATAAAAATTTCTTTTCAAACGGCATTCAAGGTGGCATTGTTCCCGTCGCTGCTGGCCTTGCTTTTGCCGCAAAGAAAGAGAATAAAAGTGCAATTGGAATTGTATTTATTGGAGATGGAACTCTTGGTGAAGGCGTAGTTTATGAAACTTTGAATCTTATCTCTTTATTAAATATACCATTGCTCATAGTATGTGAAAACAACAAATATGCTCAATCAACAAAAATAGAAAATAGCTTATCTGGGGATATTTTATCTAGACCTAAAGCCTTTGGAATTAAAACTTTTCATTCCAATACATGGGATTTAGATGCTTTATTTTCAGATGCAATAAATTCTGTAAATTTTGTTAAAAATGGTAAGCCTGCTTTTCATTTAGTTGATACTTATAGATTAAACCATCACTCTAAAAATGATGACAATCGAAATATAGAAGAAGTTGCAAAATACGCCCTAATAGACCCACTGAATGTTTTTAAAAATAATGCACCAGATTTGTATAAATCTATGCTTAAAGAGGTTGATCAGGAAATTTCTCTAATTATTAAAGACGCGGGAACAAGTAATGAACTGGAAGGAAGTAATTATCATACTGACGTTAAGTTTCAGAGAAGTCAAAAATATGACAATCTCGAAAACTTAAATGATAGAGTTGTAAATAGGATAAATCTTTTTTTTGATACGATTTTACAAAAAGATGAAAAAGCGCTTTTTATTGGTGAAGATATACTTTCACCTTATGGCGGAGCATTTAAGGTAGCAAAGGATTTGTCGTTAAAATACCCAGATAAAGTTATTAGCACTCCTATTAGTGAGGCTGGAATAACTGGCTTAACTAATGGACTTGCGCTTGGAGGATTTAGGCCCTTCCTCGAAATTATGTTTGGTGATTTTCTCACGTTAGCACTTGATCAAATTATTAATCATGCATCTAAGTTTCATCATATGTATGACAAGCAGATTAATTGTCCAATAGTGATAAGGACTCCTATGGGTGGTGGGAGAGGATATGGACCGACCCACTCCCAGACTTTAGATAAATTTTTGGTAGGTATAGATAATTTTAATGTTATTGCCCTTAATAGCTTTATTGATCCTAAGTTGATTTATGACAATATTTATACAAATGAGATTCACCCCGTACTTGTAATAGAAAATAAACTTGATTATGGCAAATTTGTTGGGTCTCAAAACTTAAAATTTTATAATATTAAAAGAAGTTGTGACTTATACCCAATTGTACTTTGTACGCCAATCACTGAAAGCCCCTCAATTACAATTGTCACATATGGTGGTATTTCTTCTAATGTCTTAGAGGCTCTTCACGATATTTTTCAATTTACTGGACTGATACCTGAGTTAATAATTTTATCAAAAATTAGTCCGTTAGATATATATCCCATCGTTGAGAGTGTGAAAATTACTAGAAGAATTATTACTATCGAAGAGGGTAGTAAACAATTTGGAGTTGGTGCAGAAATAATATCTCAAACTATCGAAAGTCTTGGGTCAGGAGTAATTTTAGCTAAACGTATTGGCGCTAAACCAGCTCCTATTCCATCTGCAAGAACAACTGAGGATTGGGTTTTACCAAATAATAGAATTATTGAAAATATCCTTGATGAGCTCTCTTTATGACAATTTTAAATGAAGTTATAGCACCAAAAGATAACGCAGATGATGAGGTTTTAGTTAGCAAGTTATATTATTCGAATGGTAATAAAATCCAAGAAGGAGATGAGCTAATTGAACTTGAAACCTCTAAAACATCCATTAGTATTGTGTCAGAATATAATGGCTACATTGAATATCGTGTTTTAGAAGGTGAATATGTTAAAGTCGGCGAAGTAATAATAAGAATTCATAGCTCTAAAAAAAGTGTGGATGATTCTCTTAATAGAAAGATTGAAGATATTGGTAAAGATGCAAACGATTATGGTGAAAAACTTATCACAGAAAATGCAAGACAGTATATAAAGGAAAATAATATAGACGTCTCATCATTTGAAAAGCACTTTATAACCTTAGAAGACGTAGTTAAATCAGAAATTTCAATGCCTGAAAAAATTCAAAAGATAGATGATTATGGAATTATTGGAACTACTAGCTCAAAAATTAATTTTTCGAAAGCCAATGAAATCAAAGCTTTAACTAGCGTCCAGTCTGCGGGAGTTGTAAGTACTATTTTGATGTCCTTAGATGGCATTAAAAAAATTAAGGAATACACTGAACCACTGTTTGTTGACTCTGAGTCACTCTTACCCTTAATTGTATCTGAATCTTCGAAACTCCTTAAAAAATTTCCTTTTTTAAACGCTTATTTTGAGAAGAATATTATCAAAGTATATGATGATATTAATATAGGTGTTGCATTTGATATTGATGATGGGTTAAAAGTTTATACAATAAAAAATACTGAACAGCTATCAATGTCTGCTATTGAGAAAAATATATCTGATGGCGTCGATTCTTATTTAAATAAATCCCTTTCTCCAGAACAATTAACTAGCTCAACTTTTACTATAACTGATTTATCTTCTTTTGGTGTCTCTGCTGTAATACCATTAATTAATTTTAATCAATCAGCTATTCTTAGTATTTCTAGTATCGACAAAAAATTGAATCGGATAACAGTAAGTCTTGCATTTGATCATCGAGTAACTGAAGGGAAAGTAGCTAGTCAATTCCTTTTAGAACTTAAAGAGAGAATAGAAGGTTACTTTCAAATCTATAGTAAGGCTTATAATGGCGAAAATAAGGCAAGATGTAATCTGTGTTTAAAATCTTTAGGGGAGGATAAAAAAATGAATGGTATTGGCCTTATTAATATCATAAATCATAATGGAGATAATACTTTGGTATGTAATATATGCTTAGAGGGTTGGGCATGAATACTCATAGGATAAAAGAAGTTATTTCGACTTTTTTGAAGATGGATGTTAACGATATTAATATTAGTACAAAAATTGATAATAAGGCAATTAGGGGCTCAGTTCTATTACATAGAATGTATTCAGAATTAAACTCCAATGGCTTTAAAGTTGAAAATTATAATGGAATTCGCACAGTTGGTGAGTTAATAGAAAGGCTATCTGGCAATGAAGATAAAGATTCTTTCAGAAATTCAGATCTTGGTAATTATCAACATGAATTTAATGCAGAAGAGTATGCGTCTGATGAAGAAAATATAGGAATCGACATTGAGTCTCCTAATAACTTACCAGATTCCGCGGACTATTTTAATGCGCAATTTTATATAGATAACTTTTCTATAGGCGAGATTGCATATTGTTCCGCTATGGATGACCCAAAATCATGTTTTGCGGGCAGGTTTGCAGCCAAAGAAGCCATAATTAAAGCTAATAATTCTTATAAGAACTCTGAGTTCTCCGAGATTGAAGTAAAAGTTTCTGAGTCTGGTAGGCCGACCTTTCCAGGTATGGCTCTTTCAATATCTCATGTGCATTATGATAATATTAGTTTATCTACTGCAATAGCAAAAAATATAATTGCCAGTAATACTATAAATTCTAATTTGAAAGAATCTAGCGCAGATGAAAATTTAGAAAACAAAAAAGATTTAAATATTACCAATAATTCAAACCAATATTATATTTATATAATCGTTTTTTTAATGAGTGGATTGTTTTACTTCTTACTAGATAAATACGCCCTGATTCAAATATAATAAATTAAAAAGTTTGGATATTTTATTAGATGAAAAGAAAAGTTATATATGTGTCGTGGATACCGTTAACAGAAAAGGTATCGCGAGATTGGTATATAGACTACCTGATTTCAAAAGAAATAGTAGTTGAGTTCTGGGACGTATCTTACTTTCTGAGAGGGGATTTAAGCCAGGCTAATACTTTAAGCCCAACTTACGCTCAGACCATTCAATCATTCAGTGAAGTTGAGAGTAAACTAAAAAACCAAGAAAATAGTGATGCATTATTTGTAATGTTGGTTGAATATGATGGAAGGCGGGCTTTCTTTTATCGATTATTTTCTAAGTACTCATGCCGTATGTTATATATACGTTGGGGTGCTGTTCCTGTTGCCTATATTTCTAAGTATAATAAAATTTTATCGAGACTTACTAGCCCTCTTAGCTTAATAGCAGATATTTTTTATATAAAAAAAGCTGAACTGTACCGGAAACTTCAACTTATTGATCCATTTGAAGTTGTATTTGCAGCAGGGCAAAGTTGTATGAGTGATAATTACTGCAATAAATTAGTACCGATTAATTTGTGTGATTATGATAACCATAAGAACTTGATAGACTCAAGTTTAGAGCGACTCGTAAAAGAAAAATATGCTGTGTTCTTGGATACTTTTCTTCCATTTCAGTCTGATTTAAAGGTTGAGAATAGACCAGTAGTTACCCCAGCTCTATATTATTCGTCGTTAAATAGTTTTTTTCAATTGATTGAAAAAAAATATAGAGTAAAGGTTGTGATTGCTGCTCATCCAAAGGCGGAATATAAATATGATATGTTTAATGGAAGGGAAATATTGTATGGCCAGACGCCACGTTTGGTAAAGGATTCTGAATATGTTATTGCTGAAATGAGTACCGCTATTTGTTATGCAATAATTAATAATAAACCGTTGTTTTTTTTATATAATGACGAAATGAATGTTATTTATAAAGATACAGTAGTCCATGAAATTATATCATTTGCACAATGCTTGGGGGAGCCAGTTTATAATTCTGATAGTATTAAAGAGTGCAGTCAAATCAAAGATCCTCAAAATAACAAAGATCTTTATGATCTTTATAAATATTCGTATGTAACGTCACCTAATTCGGAAAATTATGACTCTAAAGAAATATTTTTATCTGAAATAAAGAATTTGTTGAGATCAGTTGAATAATACTTTTTCACAAATTTGATCTGATTGTTCTTTTTGTATGTTTGGGATTTTTATTTTTACTTAACTTAACGTTATTTAGGAAACGTAATATGTTTTACGTATTAATATTTTAGGAAAATAAGCTGGGGAATACTATCAATAAAATGTTTAAGTTTGAGTTCGTTATAAAATTACCGATGATCATTAAATTCCGTTTGATGAGACTTTACCATGAAAAGATTTTGTTTAAATTTCTACCTAAGGAATCTGTTTTCACAAGTATTTGGCGTAATAATTATTGGGGAAATGCAGAGAGTTTGTCAGGACCTGGCTCAACTTTAGTGCAAACCGAAGGGCTCCGTAAAAAAATACCAGAAATACTACGTGAATATGAAGTAAAAACTATTTTTGATGCCCCCTGTGGTGATTTAAATTGGATGAGTTCCCTTTTAGAAGACGCTTCGTTTAAATATATAGGTGGCGATATTGTTAAAGATATTGTTGATAAAAATGATTTAAATTTTGGAAAAGACAATATAGATTTTATTCAGTTTGATATAACAGCAGATCCCTTCCCTGAGGCAGATTTGTGGCTATGCCGCGCAGCGTTATACCATCTATCAAATTCAGATATCGTATTGTCGCTTGAGAGATTTTTAGAGTCTAATGTTAAATATATTTTGACTTCAAATTGTATTACTGATGATGAACATGTTAACAAAGATATTGTTACGGGCGACTATAGAGCGCTTAATCTAATGTTAGCGCCATTTAATTTCCCTACAGAAGTATTATGGGAGGTTGATGATTACGTTTATCCACATCCTCCTATTAAAATTTGCTTGTGGTCGAGAGATCAAATTGTAGATGCGATGTCGGAAATAAGAAAAAAATATAAATGATGCAAATTTGTTTCTTTACAGAAAATTTTTATAAGGGTGGTTTGGATACGTTCTTAATTAATTTAGTTAATGCTTGGCCAGATGAAAATGATGAGCTAACCCTTGTGTGCAATGCATCCCATCCGGGAATTGAAACTATTGAAAATAAAACAACTCGTGCGTTGAGTATCACCCGGTATACAGAAAATAATTTTATCAATCTGTTGCAGGGTCGTGATGGGGCAAAATATCTACGATCTACATTAGCACGTAGATTTTTTGTTCTCATACAGTATTTGATACTTTTTCCATGGTACGTTCTGAGACTGACAGTTTTTTTTTGGCGCAGTGAATTTGACCGTTTAATGGTAGTTAATGGAGGATATCCAGCTAGTCTTCGATGTCGATGCGCAGCTATTGCATGGCGACTTTCAGGTAAACAGCGACTTGCAGTATTCAATTTTCATAATTCAGCAACCATGCCCCCTAGGTTCTTAGGTTTGTTTGAATACACAATCGATAAAATTCTTGCTTGGTCTTCCTCTAAGTTTGTAAGTGTTTCCAAAGATTGCCTTGACTCTCTTCAAGATAGAAAGGTATTTTTGAATAAATCAAATGTTAGCTTTATTTACAATGGTATTGAAGATCCTGTAGAGACAATTAGTAATAACAATACGTTAAGACATACTATTAAGAATGAACAATATTGTTTACTACTTGCAACGTATGAGTCTAGAAAAGGTCATTTTTATCTTTTGGAGGCATTTAAATCAGTTGTTAATGACTTCCCGGCTGTGCACCTTTATATTTATGGAGATGGTAAGGATTATGAAAAGAAGCGAATCACTGATCAAGTTAAGAGTTTAAAGCTAGAAAATAATGTATCACTGAATGATTTTACTCCAGATACAGGTTCGTTGATTGCTAATGCTAGCGTAATCGTAGTTCCATCTCAGGCCTACGAATCATTTGGATTAACAATCATTGAGGCAATGGCCTTTGGTGTGCCAGTTGTAGCTACTGATGTTGGTGGAATCCCTGAAGTACTCGCCAACAGTGGTGCCGGTTATGTTTGTTCAAAGGAAGATCCTTTAGAATTTTCTGTAGCAATTAAAAAAATTCTTGGAAATCCGCCTTTAGCTTTAAAACTTGGACTTGCTGGGCGAAAATCTTTTGAGAGTAAGTTCATGGCTACCAAAATGGCAGCTAATTATAGGATATTGTTGAAGTAGTTATGTTCAAATATAGAGAATTAATAAGAAGTGCATTATCCCCTGTATGGCTTCTTAACAACAGAATGGATGCTATTACTCGAAACATCCTCTCTGTATCGGTTGCAAGCGATTCGCGTTGGTTGGATGTAGGGTGTGGCCTTAAGCCATTTGCAGCTAGCTTTAATGATGCATCCTATACTGGTATTGATGTGAAAGTTAGTGGACGGTCTCATGAGTTAAAGATTCCAGATAAGTATTTTGATGGAGTAAACATACCTTACGGCGACAGGATTTTTGATGGAATTTTATCTACTCAGGTTCTCGAACATGTTGAGAACTTAGATTTGCTGCTTGCTGAATGTAAAAGAGTATTAAAGCCAGGTGGATTCTTTATTGTTTCGGTCCCATTTTTATATAAGGAGCATGAAACACCCCATGATTATAGACGATTTACGAGCTATGGACTAGAAAAGACATTGTCAGTCAGTGGCTTCGAAATAGATTCATGTTTAAAGTGCCTTTCTTCAATCGAAACAGTTGCAACTTTATTTAGTGTATATATTAACAACAACATAGGTTCCAGGAATAAAATATTCTATGTTTTAATTGGCCTCTTTATTACATTGCCTGTGTTAGCTTTTTCAAAATATTTATCAAAAATTCTTCCCGACAATGGGGATCTATATTGCACTTTAATTGTCCATTCATTTAAAAATAAAACTAGAGAAGAGTAACAAGAATAATGATCTATTTTAAAAAGATTGTTCGATATTTATTACTCAAATATAAATTGAGAATATTTAGGATAGGGCCTTACTCAATTTTTGACTTTGAGAGTTTTTTGTACAGATATCTTGCAGTACATGGAAAATTAACATTCCTTCAGATTGGTGCTAATGATGGCGTTATGAATGATCCTATATATAATTTCAATTTACGAAATAAAGATGTGGTTTCTGGTTTCGTCCTTGAGCCATTACCAGATATTTTTGAATTATTGGTAGGAAATTATAAATCATGTCCACACATAAAACCTGTTAATATAGCGATTCATGCAACTCAATCTGAGATGAGCTTGCATAGGGTTAAATCAAAATATTCTGGTGAGATGCATAAATTTGCAAAGGGAATCGCTTCATTCGATGAAGACCATTGGAAAAAAACAGGCCTCGTTCCAAATTCTAATGTTATGGAAAAGGTAAAAGTTTGTTGTACCTCATTCTCGGATTTTATAAATTCTAATAATGTGGATAAGTTAGATTTACTACTGATTGACACCGAGGGTTATGATTATGAGATTTTAATGTCTATTGATTATTTAGCAATCAAACCCAAAATTATACGTTTTGAGCATGGGGTTAGAAATGGGCTTATGCAACCTGAGCAATTTATTAAAATTTGTAATCATTTGAATTTTTATGGATATCAAATTATCGCTGAGAGTTATGATGCTACTGCATATCTTTTAGATCCAAATGATTTAGTATTTTAACCGTTTAAATAAATTTGATTGGTTATTTCTTGCCTTGTTATTTTTAGGTTTTAGTTGGTGGGCGACAAAGCACTTATCGACTTGGCTGAGTTTATGAAAAAACATTTGGCATACAGTAATTTTTGAATACCAACTTCGAGAAAATTGTTTACTATGACTGAAATCACTGAACAGAAATTAAGAAAACAGATCACTGCAATGTCACGCCAATATGCAGATTTGTTTATAAGTCCTAAGAATTTTGAGCCAGGTACATCGACTATCCCTCCTTCAGGGAAAGTCATAGGTGCTGGTGAATTAGAGAACATGGTCGAAGCTGTGCTAGACGGTTGGCTTACAACTGGACGGTTTAACGAAGCATTTGAAAATCGTCTCGCTCAATATCTTGGTGTAAAACATGTGCTTACAACTAACTCAGGTTCCTCTGCTAATCTACTGGCTTTTTCAGCGTTGACTTCTGAAAAACTTGGAGAACGTGCGATAAAACCAGGTGACGAAATTATTACGGTCGCTGCTGGATTTCCAACTACAGTTAATCCAATCTTACAATTTGGTGCGGTTCCTGTATTTGTTGATGTCTGCATCCCTACCTACAATATTGATGTTACGTTATTAGAGCAAGCTGTATCCCCAAAAACGAAAGCCATAATGCTGGCACATACATTGGGTAACCCTATAGATTTAGATAGGATCAAAAATTTTGCGGATAAATACAATCTCTGGATAATTGAAGATTGTTGTGATGCATTGGGTTCTAAATATAAAGATACTTTAGTTGGTACATTTGGAGATATTGCTACTCTTAGTTTTTATCCTGCTCACCATATTACAATGGGTGAAGGTGGTGCTGTATTTACAAATAATGGGAAATTGAAATTAATTATTGAGTCATTTAGAGATTGGGGTCGAGATTGCTTTTGTGAACCAGGTAAAGATGACACATGTGGCAAGCGGTTTTGTTGGAAGTTGGGCGATTTACCTCAAGGATATGACCATAAATATATATACTCAAATTTGGGTTATAATTTAAAAATCACTGATATTCAGGCAGCATGTGCACTGGCACAGATGGACCAACTAGAATCTTTCATAACAAAACGGAAGGAAAACTTTGACTATCTTAAAGCACACTTGCGCCCATTTGAAGATTTTCTTATTTTACCAGAAGCAACCAATGAATCAGAGCCATCATGGTTCGGTTTTCCAATCACTTTAAAGGAGAATGCACCTTTTAAGCGTGTAGAACTTGTTTCATACCTTGAGCAACATAACATTGGAACGCGATTATTATTTGCCGGTAATTTAACTCGTCAGCCTTATTTTAAAGGTCGGGAATATCGTGTAACGGGGGAGTTAATTAACACAGATATTATTATGAATAATACTTTCTGGCTTGGTATTTATCCTGGAATTGATTTCATAATGATAAACTACATGGTCAAAACTATGTATGATTTTGTTAGTAAATATTCATCCCAAGATAAAATATTTTTAGAGGAAATATAAAAATGTTGGCGTTAATAAATCTATTGTTTTTTTAAATATAATTTATATTTTGGTTAATTAAATAATGAAAACTAAAAGAATACTCTTAACAGGAGCAACAGGTTTTCTTGGTAGCCATATACTAAAGTCATTAATTAAAAAAAAATATGATGTTATTATTTTAAAGCGTTCTACTTCAGATACCTGGAGAATTAAGGACCTACTAAAAGCAATTGAATACATTGATCTCGATATACATTCTTTATCTGAGGCTTTTAAATCTAAGCACATTGATGTAGTCATTCATACTGCGTGTCATTATGGCCGTGGTGATTGCCTAGCTAGTAATGTGATCAAAACAAATGTTTTATTTTCGTTAGAGTTGCTTGAAGCTGCCGTTAAATATAAGACCTCGTATTTTTTTAACACAGACTCTTTTTTTAACTCAGGGGTCAAGGTTCAAGGATATTTAAACTATTACACGATGTCCAAAAGACATTTTCTTGACTGGTTAAATATCTATAGTAATAAAATAAACATTGTAAATATGAGTTTACAACATGTATATGGCCCAGCAGATGGAGGTGATAAATTTGCTCCGTGGTTGCTTAATGAAATGCTCTCAGATGCTGAGTTGATCTCGTTAAGTGACGGTACACAAAAGCGTGATTTCATCTACGTTGATGACGTAGTTAGCGCTTATCTGCACCTTATCGAAAATCCTAATAAAAAATCATTTGTTGAATATAATGTTGGTACGGGCAGACTAACTACTGTAAAGAAATTTGTGAACACCATGCAATCCGAGTTAGAGATACAAAATCAAAAAAAAATTAAACCGAAACTGGGTTTTGGACTTCTTCCACTTAATAAGGGAGAGATTAAGTCTGTGATTGTTAAACCTGATGGATTACTTTCTGCAGGTTGGCGGCCATTAATTGATTTATCTGCGGGCATAAAAAAAACTGTTAGTATTACCCTATCAGTTTTAAAAAAAGATCCTGAGTGATAAATGGTTATGAACCTCAGTAGCATATTGATACCAATTCATTCGATATGGAAGTGCGGGTTAGATTCGGATGATCTTAAGATGTATTAGAAATATAGTTTCTTATTCGTTGTGCCGAATTTACATTGAAAGACGTTTTATGTTTACAAATGCGTTAATAATAAATTTTGTCTTGTGACATATGCGGTAGTTGTGTGAATAATAAACACTGATAAAAGGATTTTTGTTTGTCATTCGGGAAATTATAATAGTCAATTAAATAAACTAGGGGGTTAACTTGAAAGTTGTTATTCTATGTGGAGGATTTGGTACACGAATTCGTGATGTGTCTGAAGACATTCCAAAACCAATGATCAGAGTTGGGAACTTGCCGATTTTGTGGCACATAATGAAATATTATTCTACGTTTGGTTTTAATGAATTTATTTTATGTCTAGGATATAAAAGTCAAGTTATAAAAGACTTTTTTCTTAGTTATGAAGCTCACACTAAAGATTTCACGATTGGATTAGGCGCGGGTGATGTCAATTTTCATACGAATCATGACGAAAAAGATTGGAAGGTCACATTGGCAGACACTGGAATGCATGCAATGACTGGAGCTAGAATTCGGAAAATCAAAAATTACATTGGCGATGACGAAAACTTCATGCTCACTTATGGAGATGGGGTGGGTGATATAGACATAGATAAGCTTGTTAAGTTGCATAAATCAAACAAAAAAATTCTTACAGTGACGGGTGTTAGGCCGCCAGGTCGTTTTGGCGAAATTATGTTTGATGACCAAAACCTTGTAACAGAATTTAATGAAAAACCTCAAGCGACAGCAGGACGAATATCTGGAGGTTATTTTGTTTGTCGACGGGAGTTATTTAACTATCTTGATGAACGTGAAGACCTAACTTTTGAACAAGAACCTGTCAAGAATTTAGTTGCTGATCGTCAATTAAGTCTTTATGAACACGAGGGCTTTTGGCAGCCAATGGATACAAATCGGGATTACAAATTGTTGAATGATCTCTTTGATAAGGGTAAAGCCCCTTGGATAAAATGGTAATGAATAATAATTTTTTATTATTCAAAGGAAAACGAGTTTTGGTTACAGGGCATACTGGTTTTAAAGGATCATGGCTAGCGTTGTGGTTGACTGAATTGGGAGCAGAGGTAGCAGGCTTTGCTTTGCCACCATTGCGAGAGAACGATCACTTTAATTTATTAGGGTTGAAAGACAAAATACAGCATAATGAGGGTGATATTTGTGATAGCAAGCACCTTACTCGTGTTGTTAAAGAGTTTAGGCCTCATTTTATTTTTCATCTTGCTGCTCAGGCGTTAGTTAGACCATCTTATGATGATCCAAAAACGACATTTGAGACCAATGTACTTGGTTCTGTTAATCTGCTTGACGCAGCTAGACAAATAACTTCTTTAAAAGCTCTTATATTTATTACCTCTGACAAGTGTTATTTTAATAAAGAATGGGTTTGGGGTTATAGAGAAGACGATCAGTTAGGTGGCAGAGATCCCTATAGTGCCTCAAAAGCAGCTGCTGAGTTAGTTTTTGCTTCTTACCAAGATTCATTTTTTAGCAAAAATTTAAATTTGGGAGCTGCTTCTGTCCGTGCTGGTAATGTTATCGGTGGTGGAGATTGGGCCGCTGATAGAATAGTTCCGGATTGTATAAAATCATTAAAAGAAGGTAAGCAAATCAATATTCGAAGTCCAGATGCAACCCGTCCTTGGCAGCACGTGCTGGAACCACTCTCGGGTTATTTATTATTAGCGACTAAACTTGCAACTGAACCCAAACATTATTCTAGTGCATGGAATTTTGGCCCAAATAGTAGTGCAATTAAAACAGTGGAAGATATTACTAATGGAATTATCCTAAGATGGGGAAGTGGTAAATTATTAGTTGATAAACCAGAAAATATGCCCCACGAAGCAAACTTGTTGCACTTGACAATTGATAAGGCGATACACCATCTAGGATGGAGCCCTCGGTGGGATTTTGAGAAGACCCTTGACTATACTGTGAATTGGTATAAATCAGTCTTATCCGGAGAGTCAGCACACGAAGTAAGCTGCACTCAAATTAAAGAATATATGGATTGGAACCATGATTGAAGGCGTAAAAGTTACTCTACTTAAACAGTTCTTTGATGAGCGTGGAAAAGTCATGCATATGTTAAAGTCATCTGATCCTAACTTTAAAGAATTTGGAGAAATATATTTTTCATGTATTTATCCAGGGTCTATTAAAGGCTGGCATCAACATAAGTTAATTACACTTAATTATGCCGTTCCACATGGGCAAATTAAGTTTGTTTTATACGATGATAGACCCGGTAGTTTAACGGAAGGTGAATTACAGGAGATCTTTTTGGGTCCGGATAATTATTGTTTAGTATCGGTACCTCCTTTAGTTTGGAATGGCTTCAAAGGGTATGGTAACGAAATGGCATTTCTTGCAAACTGTGCGACGGCTCCTCATGACTCAAATGAACTTTCTCGACTTGATCCCTTTGACCCCCAAATACCGTATAACTGGGATTTAAAACACGGTTGATGGCTTTTTTCACAAGAGTAATTTTTATGATTACAAATTTTACACTAAAAAATAAACCAACACGGTTGAAATGAAAGTACTTATCACAGGTGGGTTTGGCTACATTGGTGGACGACTTGCTCAACATCTATCCAGTCAAAGTGGTTATGATATTTTACTAGCTACGCGGCAAGGAACTGAAGTGCCGTGTTGGTTACCTCACGGAAAAGTACTAAAGAGTGAATGGGAATCGTCAGTTAATCTAGAGGATATTTGTAGAGGAATTGATGTTGTTATTCACTTGGCTGGTATGAATGCACAAGACAGTTTTTCTGATCCTAAAAAGGCCTTGGAATGCAATGCGGTTGCTACAGCAGGTTTATTACAAGCCGCCATTCGACAATGTGTAAAACGTTTTGTTTATCTTTCGACTGCCCACGTTTATAGCAGTCCTTTGGAAGGTGTTATAACAGAACAGACTTGTCCTACTAATACACATCCCTATGCAAGCAGTCATAGAGCTGGAGAAGATGTGGTTCGGGCTGCACATCAACGTGAGGAGATCGAAGGCATTGTTATTCGCCTATCTAATGCATATGGGGCGCCTACACATAAAGATGTCAATTGTTGGATGTTGTTGGTAAATGATCTATGTCGACAGGCGATAATTAATGAGGAACTTGAATTGTATTCTAGTGGAACGCAATATAGGAATTTTATTACCATTGAGGATATGGTCCGAGCAATATTACATATTGTGGATTGCCCAGCATCAAAACTTGGGGATGGGCTGTTCAACCTTGGAGCGGCTAGTCCAATGAAGGTAATTGATGTTGCAGAGCTTATAGCTGAACGCTGCGATATTACATGTGGATTTAAACCCCCTATAAAACGACCACAAGAAACAACTCAACTCAACATGCCCCAACCTTTAGATTACAGGATTGATAAATTGTTAGACACGGGTTTCATATTAAAAAGTGAGCGTAATAAAGAGATAGACGCAACTTTAAAGTTTTGTCTAGATCATTTTAAGGGAAAAGAATGACGGCACAGATTGGCCAGCCTCTTATCAGTGTTGTTATGCCAGCATATAACCAGGCAGCTTATATTCACGAGGCGATAGCTTCCGTACTTTCACAAACCCATTTAAACCTTCAATTGATAATTATTGATAACTATTCGACCGATCATACAAAGGAAATAGTCGATTCTTTTCATGATAAACGAATCAAATATTATAAGTTCCATAATCATGGTGTGATAGCGTCTGCTAGAAACCATGGGGTTTCTAAATGCGATGGAGAGTACTTAGCGTTTATTGATTCTGATGATGTGTGGGATCCTCTGAAATTAGAGCAACAGATTCCCCATATGAAAGATGTGTCCTTTGTGTCGAGCAGTTTTAAGTCGATTGGCGATATATCTGAGAGTGGACATTATCTTGACTCGATTCTTGACGGTGAGTATCAAGACTTTGATTATGATGAGGTCGCCTTAGAAAATCCAGTTATCACATCATCTGCTTTAATACTTCGGAATACTTTTCTGCTAGCGGAAGGATTTGATGAGGACCAGTCCTTTAGATTTATTGAAGACTGGGAGCTTTGGCTACGTTTGGCCTACTGGGGTCCTATACGTGTTTTGAACAAGCCTCTTGTTCAGTATAGAATTTATCATAAGCCCTGCAGGGATTTGAGAGACGTTAGGAAACGTGCCCTTAGAATATTTGATAAACACCATCACTTAGGAATTTTAAATAGTAAACTTGAGAAAAAAGCTCGTGGAAACTGCTGTATATCTATCGGCAATGCCTTCTTGGAAGTGGGGGATTATCAGGGATCCGTCTTCTATTTAAAAGGATTACTTTATTCCTGTGGGGTTAGGAATAAAATACGAGCTATCGTTGGTTTGTTATTGTTTGTAATGCCAAAATTTATACGCACTTCGGTTGTAAGGAAAGTGCATCAGTTGAACCACATACTCACTTAGATCAAAAAATTATTTAATCGTTTAATTTTAAAGCTCGTAGGCATCTTTGAGGCTGATTCTCTGATGATACTCATAAAACTAGGATAAAAAACTATGAAGATCAGGCTTAACAGTATTTTAATAATACTTGTTCTAGTAGTTCTTGTATTTTTCTTTCTTGCTGATAAGGATGATACGTATCTTATTAGTTCGGAACCACAAATTTATCTTTTACTGATAGTTACATTAGCTTCGCTATTGGTTAACGCCCAATTTAAAAATGAATTTCTAGATGTAATAAATATTGTCTTTGTTGGATTTTATCTTTGCAGAATACCCTTTTTATTTGCTGCGGGTATGGGTAGTGACGTAACTCAAAGAGGCGTCGATGTAAGTGAGATTCCTTGGATGATTATTATACTTACTTTTCAATATCTTTTGCTTGTAGTTTGTACAATGATTATCAACCCAAAAATACCGCGTCCGCTTAATAATATTAACCACCAACATTCAGAATTTATCTTTAAAAGACTCATTACTTGGTCATTTATTATCATTTTTTCAAACACAATATTGACCACTTTTTGGTTTGATTTACATATTGAAACTTTATCGAATGTCCCAGCAATATTAAAAACTATCTTTACAATTCCCTCTGCTTTATCGTTAATTATAATTTCGTCAATTTTGATTGGGAAAAATATATTTTTAAAGTATAAATATCATATTGCGACTTGTATTATCTTATCAGGTAGTGTCATTGTATTCCAAGGTGGGAAAGGGTTTATGTTAGAACTTATTTTGTTAGCTTCTTTAGCAATCCTTGTTGTAAATGGCTCATTAACATTTCGGTTGCGTGATTTATTCATTTTGGCTGGATTGGGTCTAGTTACTGTTGGGCTGTATAGTGTGGGAATAATACTTAGAGTTTTTCAGGTGGGAGAGAATAAAGATTTACCTTCTTTAATTCAAAATTTTATTGAAAAAAATAACTTCTTGGAGTTGCTTAACGCTATTAGTTACAGAATCGGCTATTTTGATTTCTTCATTGAAAAAATATCTAATCCTGTTTATGTACCATTTGTAAGCTTTACATATTACTTTAAAGCTCTTATCGATAAAGTTACTCCTGGATTTGATGTTTTTGGTGTTCCGTTCATGAGTAGAGCACTCTTTGGTGCTTATCATGGGGATTCGCCCATAAATAATTCTGAATTTATCACCGTTTTTGGCGAAGTATACTTGCTCGTTGGTTTCTTTTCATTTTGCTTTTATGTTCCCCTTTTATTAATTATTAAATATGTTCTTTCTAAATTTAGGACTCCGTCTAGAGAGGCCAACGTTATATTCTATATGTTTGTGATATACATGTTTTATTGGTGGCTTACCGGTATGGGATTAGATATGTTGGTCGCCTTCATAATATATAATGGAATCTTCACACTTTTTACAATTGGTTTAATTGGAATGTGGTACCGGACTAAGACAGGTGTGACGATGTTATCTTTTTTTCGAAATAAATATATCGTCAGAACATAATGAAAATGTCCCAAGGTAAAGGCTTTAATCACATAGCAATAACTTGGTCTAAAGAATTAGAAGAGCCTCGTTTAAAGCATCAGTTGACTAGCCGCCGAATAGAAGTGGGTAACTTAAGTGATTGATTTGAATCGTAAACGTGTTAGGGACATTACAGGCACTGAATATTTTAAACTCAAAATCAGTCAGCCTTATTCGCTGGATGACCAGTCTATATTTACGAATAAATTTATACTCTTTATTCACAAAAGTCTAAATAGATACCTCCATTGCCAAAGGTTGCGAACACGTTGCTTTATTTATTGATAATGTAATTTTTCATTGTTTAGATGAATAATAAAAAGTATCTATTAACTAAATATCTATTTTACCTTAATAAAACTTCGAAGGCGTTGTCATAATAAATGAATGAATTTAAAAGGTCTCCTATTTATAACAATAAGCTTAATTTTCATTTGGCTATTGATGCCACGAATATCCGGCAGGGCGGTGGGGTGACCCATCTGTCGCAGTTGCTTCAAGCTGCTAATCCAATTCAAAATAACATTTCACATATTACTGTGTGGACTTGTAATTCAACTGCTGAATTGTTACCAAGCTATCCATGGTTATCGATACATAGTAACTTTTGGACCCAAACCTCTCTACCTTACCGATTATTTTACCAACAATTTATTCTTCTAAAGGAAATTATGAATGAGGGTTGCGATGTTATTTTTTCTCCCGGTGGGACATTACCTAAAGGTAGTTTACCGATGGTAACAATGTCACAGAATATGTTGCCTTTTGAGCCAAGTGAAGCGGCAAGATTTGGTCGATATAGTGGCATGCGTTTGAAAATGTATATATTGCGTTACATACTAAGTGCATCATTTAAAAGGGCAAGTGGAATTATTTTTTTAACGAACTATGCACAAAAATCAGTTTCCCAAGCTTTGGGAGGTATTTCTGCTTTACAAACCTTAGTGCCACATGGGATTGAATCGCGTTTTAGATTGAAACCCAGGGTTCAACGAAATATCACTGAATGCTCCGATGAAGAACCATTTAAACTGTTGTATGTTTCTATCTTAATGCCATACAAACATCAAATAGAAGTAGCAAAAGCGATATGTCAACTTCGTGCTGGGGGATTACCCATAGAAATGCAGTTTGTAGGTGCAACGTGGGGAAGTTATGGTGAGAAATTTAAGAAGGAATTAGAAAATTTAGACCCAAAACGTACATTTTTACATTGGTCTGGTGCTGAACCATTTTCTAGATTGCATGAATTTTATAAGCATACTGATATGTTTGTTTTTGCATCTAGTTGTGAAAATTTACCAAATATTATGATTGAGGCGATGGCCGCAGGCTTACCTATTGTTTGTTCTGATCGTGGGCCAATGCCTGAGGTGCTTGGTGATGCGGGTGGTTATTTTGATCCCAATGACTCAGAATCTATTGCGGTTGCGATAAGAAACCTTGCGCTAAATACAAAGCTTCGTCAAAGTATTGCTGAAAAAGCATGGGTGATTTCGAAAAAATACTCTTGGGATGTTTGTGCTAATGAAACATTTAAATTTATAGCTACGGTTGCTTCTAAAAAAGCTAATTAAAAGGAATATAAATGCTTACGGATAAAACTCTTTTAATAACAGGTGGCACCGGTTCATTTGGTAATGCGGTACTTAAACGGTTTTTAGATTCTGACCTGCTTGAAATTCGTATCTTTAGTCGAGATGAGAAAAAACAAGATGACATGCGTAGGCATTATAATAATTCTAAATTAAAGTTTTATATTGGTGATGTGCGAGATTATGATTCTGTTATTGATGTTATGCGAGGAGTCGATTTTGTCTTTCATGCAGCTGCTTTGAAACAGGTTCCATCCTGCGAGTTTCATCCAATTCAGGCAACAAAAACAAATGTTATTGGTACTGAAAATGTGCTTGAAGCAGCGATTGTTTGTGATGTTGCTCGCGTCATATGCTTAAGCACTGACAAAGCTGTTTATCCTATTAATGCGATGGGTATTTCTAAGGCCTTGATGGAGAAAGTGGCTGTTGCTAAATCACGCAATAGTAACACCACAACTATTTGTATAACCCGTTACGGTAACGTGATGGCTTCACGTGGCTCAGTTATACCATTATTCGTCGATCAAGTACTTGCAGGTCGGCCTATTACGATTACAGATCCAAATATGACACGTTTTATGATGACACTGGATGATGCTGTTGATCTAGTTCTATATGCTTTTGCACATGGGTGTCCGGGTGAAATATTTGTGCAGAAAGCACCGGCAGCGACTATTGAAGTTTTAGCACAAGCATTGACTGGTTTAATGGAAAGGCCGCACCATGAAATTCGTATTATTGGCACACGGCATGGAGAAAAACTTTATGAAGCTTTGCTAAGTCGTGAAGAAATTTCGTGTGCTGTAGATATGGGAGATTATTTCTGTGTGCCTCCAGATCTTCGAGACCTTAATTATGCAAAGTTTGTTGAAGAGGGTGATGATAAGATCTCACGTGCAGAAGATTATAATTCTCATAACACTGAGCGGTTAGATGTGGATGGAATGCAAAAATTGTTATTGAAATTAGACTTTATTCAACCTATTACAAGCGGTGAGAATGCGGTTGCTGAGGAATAGAGTATGAAAGTCTTAGTTACAGGTTCAAATGGCTTTATTGGTAACAATTTAAGGGCACATTTATCCGAACGGCAAGAAATAGAGGTAGTTACCTTTAGTCGAAATGATAATTTAGCTTTGTTAGTTTCAAAGCTTGATGGGGTAGATTTTGTCTTTCATTTGGCTGGAGTGAACCGACCAAAAAATGTTGAAGAGTTCACTTTAGGGAATTCGGATTTAACTTCATCATTATGCCAGGCAATTGCTCAAACAAAACGATCAATACCAGTAATTTTTACTTCTTCTGTTCAATCGGAACTGGATAATCCATACGGTCAAAGTAAACTAACCGCAGAGCAATTTTTGATGGGCTTTTCAGCTCAGACGGGATCACCCGCTTACTTATTTCGATTGCCAAATGTGTTTGGTAAGTGGTGTAAGCCTAATTACAATTCAGCCGTGGCGACTTTTTGTTACAACGTCGCACATGGTTTACCTATTCAAATTAATGATGCGACTGCCAAAGTCCGTTTAGTTTATGTTGATGATGTGATTAAGCATTTCATTTCTATCATGGATGGTGCTTTGGTTGAACCTGGTTTTGGCGATGTAAACCCAGTTTACGAGGTGACGGTTGGAGATTTAGCAAAAAAAATTCACCTGTTTAAGGATTCTCGTAAGAGTTTACTCACTGAACCCGTTGGAACTGGGTTCGATAGAGCGTTGCATTCGACTTATCTGAGCTACCTAGAACCTGAACAGTTTTCTTATCATCTGGTGAAGCATGAAGACCCGCGTGGTGTTTTTGTTGAAATGTTAAAAACCAAGGAAAGTGGACAGTTTTCTTATTTTAAGGCACATCCTGGGATTACCCGTGGTGGGCACTATCATCATACCAAGACCGAAAAGTTTTTGGTTCTGCAGGGTAATGCACTGTTTAAATTTCGTCATGTCCTAACAGATGAAATTTATGAGATCAAAACATTGGGAGATGTGCCACAAGTGGTGGAAACAGTTCCTGGTTGGACGCATGATATTACCAATATAGGTAAAGATGAGATGGTTGTGATGCTGTGGGCCAATGAGATTTTTGATCGCGAAAATCCTGACACTTATGCAAAGCCACTTTAAGGATTAAGATGAAGAAGTTAAAAGTTGTAACGGTTGTTGGGACTCGTCCTGAAATTATCCGCTTGGCTTGCGTTATTCCAAAGCTCGATCAGTATTGTGAACATATTCTTGTGCATACTGGCCAAAACTATGATTATGAGTTAAATGAAATTTTCTTTAATGATTTAGGTATCCGCAAGCCAGACTATTTTTTGGATGTAGCGGGTGCAACGGGTGCAGAAACCATTGGTAATGTGATTATCGCTGTAGATAAAGTACTGGTAGAAGTTGACCCGGAAGCGATGCTTGTGTTGGGGGATACTAATAGCTGTATGGCCGTGCTGTCTGCTAAACGCAGAAAAATTCCAACTTTTCATATGGAAGCTGGCAATCGTTGTTTTGACCAACGTGTGCCTGAAGAAATCAATCGCCGTTTAGTTGATCATATGGCGGATATTAATCTTACCTATAGCAGTATCGCCCGCGACTATCTTTTGCGTGAAGGTTTGCCAGCAGATATGATTATTAAAACTGGTAGTCCGATGCTTGAGGTATTGAATACCTGCCGCGAAGGTATTGAGTCTTCTGATGTGTTAGAGCGACTAGGGCTACAAAAACATAAGTTTTTTGTTGTCAGTGCACACCGAGAAGAAAATATCGATTCAGATAAAAACTTTTCCAACCTGGTGGAATCTTTAAATATTATTGCTGAGACTTATCAAATGCCCGTTATTGTGTCTACTCATCCGCGTACCCAAAAGCGTGTTGATGCAATGGGAGTAAAATTTAATCCTTTGGTTCAATTGTTGAAGCCGCTAGGATTTAAAGATTACAACAAACTACAACTCTCATCTAAAGCGGTTCTTTCTGACAGTGGCACCATCAATGAAGAGTCTTCCATTATGAGTTTTCCTGCTTTGAACTTGCGAGAGGCACATGAAAGACCTGAGGGCATGGAAGAGACGGCAGTCATTATGGCTGGATTAGGGGTTGAACGTATTATGCAGGGTTTAGCTATTTTAGAGTCGCAGCCAAGGGAAGGAGAGAGGCTTTTTCGTCAAGTCTATGATTATTCTATGCCAAATGTTTCAGACAAGATTGTACGCATTATTCATAGCTATACCGATTATGTGAACCGTATGGTTTGGAAAAAATATTAAATAATGAGGATCCTTGTTGTTACACAATATTTTTGGCCTGAAAATTTTCGAATTAATGATTTGTGTGTTGAGCTAGTTAACCGAGGTCATGAAGTAACTGTTCTGACAGGTAAACCAAATTATCCCGATGGCCGAGTCTTTAATAAATACAGGGAAAACAAGTCTGACTTTATGGATTACAATGGGTGCGACATTATACGAGTACCTATGATTGCAAGAGGCAAAGATAGTTCACTTCAGTTGATTTCCAACTACTTGTCTTATGTGCTTTCGGCATCCTTATGGGGAGCATGGCGATTGAGGCAGAAAAAGTTGGATGTTGTTTTTGTCTACGAACCTTCACCCATTACAGTTGGTCTTCCCGCTATTTTTATCAAAAAAATTAAAAAAACACCTGTAGTTTTTTGGGTGCTTGATTTATGGCCAGAGACTTTGGAGGCAGTTGGCGTTGTAAAATCCTCTAAAATTCTTAATTTGGTGGGACTTTTAGTGCGTTTTATCTATAACCACTGTGATCTGATTTTGGGTCAGTCTAAGACATTCAATACGGGCATTTCACGGTATTGTGATGATCCGACTAAGATTAAGTATTTTCCAAGCTGGTCAGATACCAATGTATCTGAAGCTCAAATGTTACCTATAGACGGATTTGGTAAGCATGCGAATGCATTCAAAGTTTTATTTGCTGGTAATATTGGAGAAGCCCAAGATTTTCCATCAATTCTTGCTGCTGCTGAATTGCTAAAGTTTAATAAAATTAATGCTAAATTTTTTATTGTTGGTGACGGCAGGGCTTTTGATTGGGTACAATCTGAGCTTGTTCGACGGGACCTTGAAGAGTATGTTTTTTTGCTGGGCCGTCATCCTCTTGGATCTATGCCATTTTTTTATGCCGCTTCTGATGCTTTATTAGTGACGCTAAAAGACAGCCCCGCTTTTTCAATGACCATCCCAGGTAAAGTTCAAACTTATATGGCAGCAGGGAAGCCTATACTCACAATGCTTTCTGGAGAAGGTTCTAGGGTCGTTAAAGAGGCCTGTTGTGGGTTTGTAGCTGATGCAGGAGATTACAAACAACTGATAGATAATATTGAAAAGATGATTTGGCTAAGTAGCGAAGATTTGAATGTCTTGGCTAATAACGCTAAAACCTATGTGGAAAATGAGTTTGATCGAAGTAAGTTAATTTCCCAATTAGAGGGATGGTTTGTTGATGTTACTGCCCTGCAAAAGGAAGACCAGTCTTGATCTTGTTAACTGGAGCCACTGGTTTTGTAGGTAAGACATTGTTTTCGCATTTACTGTCAAACTTTTTTGATATTAAGGCGCTTGTTCGTAAGGTTTATGTGCCATTACCATTAGCTGTTGAGCAGGTAGTTGTGGGTGATTTGGCGGAGTTGGCTGTGGATAGTTCTTCAAATATTTTGAGAGAGGCATTTAAGGGTATTGACGTGGTGGTGCATACCGCGGCTCGCGCGCATGTAATGAATGATGATGTTTCTGATCCATTGACTGAATTTAGAAAAGTAAATCGAGATGCAACTTTGGTTTTGGCACGTTTGGCGGCTGAATCTGGAGTTAAGCGGTTTATTTTTTTGAGTTCCATTAAAGTGAATGGTGAAGTAACTAGGCCCAACCACCCATTTACACCAGATGATGTGTATGTTCCTGATGATCCTTATGGTCTCTCTAAGTATGAGGCTGAGCAAGGTCTATTAGCTTTGGCACAAGAAACAAGTTTGGAAGTAGTGATTATTCGCCCACCATTAGTGTACGGGCCAGGCGTTAAAGCTAATTTTTTATCTATGATGAAGTGGGTAGGTAGATCTATTCCGTTGCCTTTTGGCGCCATTCATAATCAACGTTCGTTAATAGCATTAGATAATTTGGTTAGTTTTATTAGTCTGTGTGCCGATCGAGAAAAATCACCGAATGCAGCGAATCAAGTGTTTTTGATTGCCGATGGCGAAGATGTTTCTTCAACGCAATTAGTGAAAAAGGTTAGACAAGCCTTTAATATCCATACCCCCTCGGTTAAGCAAGCTTGGTTATTGCCCATTCCTGTTTTTATAATGTCTTTTGTAGCAAAATTCTTAGGCAAAGGTGCCGTGGCCAATCGTTTATTTGGTTCTTTGCAGGTCGATAGCTCGAAAGCCCGAGATTTATTGGGGTGGAAACCAGTTATTACAATGGATGAGCAATTACAGAAAACTGTGGATGCATATTTAGAAAATGAAAAGACTCTTTGATCTTATATTGGCACTAAGTGCAATAAGCGCTTTATTGATTCCTATTATTATTACGGCTATTTTAGTTAAAATGACATCAAAAGGACCCGCTTTGTACTGGTCTGATCGAGTAGGTAAAAATAATCAGCTGTTTAAAATGCCAAAGTTTAGAAGTATGAAGGACGGAACTCAGGCTGTGGCAACGCATTTATTGAAAGACCCAAGAAGTGCACTAACCCCCATAGGTGATTTTCTGCGTAAATCAAGTTTGGATGAAATACCGCAGCTATGGTCAATTCTAATTGGTGATATGAGCTTTGTAGGGCCTCGTCCTGCGTTATTTAATCAAGATGATTTAATTACTCTAAGAACTGAAAAAGGTGTTCATGATCTGGTACCTGGTTTAACTGGCTGGGCTCAAATCAATGGGCGTGATGAATTACCTATTCCTCAGAAAGTGGCTCTGGATAAGGAATATTTTCAGAAACAGTCATTTTGCTTTGATATTAAGATACTGTGGCTTACCTTTTTGAAGGTACTCCACCGTGATGGTGTGTCTCATTAATTCACTTAAATTCTCTATAGTTGTCTTGTTTTTTTTAATTACTTTTCCAATTCAGCATTAGTTTGATCTAATTCCTACTAAAAGATGATTTTTAGAATTCATCTGTTTGACCTAACAACACAGTATGCTTTCCAATGAGCGTTATTTTAAAGGCCTCCTTCAGACACCCAGTCCGAGAAAAGGTAGTGCTCTTTTTTCTAAAAGTTGCCTGTAGAATCTGCTTTTAAGGCCATTAAAGCCAATATCATGTTTATACGATGTTACTGTTTCTTAGCTGTCGTGCAGTGGCTAATCATTATGTTTTACCTATTGATGTCATTTTGGCTGCGCTGCCTGTTAACGGTTCTCATATGTTTACGCGTTAGTTATGGCATCAAATTGAAGGTTGAGTTCGTATAAGTTATGTGAAAGCGGTTAGTTCTGCATTAGCGACTAGTTGTAAATAAGTCTGCGAAGATATTATAAGTTGTCTTGTTTTTAGTCCAGTCTCATACATGCCATTACCTTCGAAATTAGAGAGGTATTTTCGAAGTTATATCGGACCTAATACTTTCCTCAGTTATTAAAAATGTAATACAAACCTGCTACACATTGTTATCTGGAGGTCATTGATAGATATGAATTTAGTAAAAGAGACTAATGAGGTAAAGCTAGTAAGTGCGGTGTTTCTAGATAGGGATGGCGTAATAAATCAAGATTTTGGCTACGTAGGTAACTGGGCTGATTTTCATTTTTGTCCTGGGACACTTGAAACACTAAAAGTGCTTAGCGATAAGAATGTTGAAATTATCATTGTCACTAATCAATCAGGAATTGCCCGAGGCTATTATACTGAAGAAGAATATAATGTGCTTACTGACAAGATGCTAGACGTTATGAAAAAACATGGCGTTGTCGTATCGGCAGTTTATTACTGCCCACACTATGTTAATGGTGATGTTGTAAAGTATGCTGTGACATGTGACTGCCGCAAACCAAAGCCTGGAATGATTTTGAAAGGGTTGAAAACTTTTTCAATAAAAGCTGAAAATGCGATCATGATCGGTGATAAAAATAGTGATGAATTAGCGTCTAAGGCAGCAAATGTAAAATTTTTTTATATAAGTGCGAAAATAAGCAAACAATCTTCAGATTGTTTTTATTCTTTAAGGGAATGTATAGAGTTTATTTCAAACTCACCTAAATATGAATTTTGTCCTGATTTTTAGGACTGGGCTGGGCGCAAAAGCCTGGGGAAGGTGAACTATTATTATCAGAAAAATCAGTTCTCGCTGAAGAATATCGAAATTAGTAATCCCTTTTTTTTAAATATGAATTTTATGGATGACTTTGGTGAAATTAAATAAAAAAGATGGATTTACACATTAATTAATTCTTTTAATTTAATAAAAAGATTGTTGGCAACTTGATAATTATATTTCTTTTTAATTCGATTTAGTTGGAGTTTATATGTTTCACCTAAGTATAATAATATCAGGGTTTAACCTGCAGGTTTAAGATAGTAACTATAGTAAGAGATAAAAAATGAAAATCTTGGTGACTGGTGGAACAGGCTATATTGGCTCCCATACTTGCATTGAACTGATTAAGGCCGGTTACGAAGTTGTTGTGGTTGATAATCTTTGTAATTCTTCATTAGAATCCTTGAAGCGCGTTGAAAATTTGTCTAATAGTAAAATTACGTTTTATAAATTGGATGTGCGTGACAAGACTGCGTTAACCAGTTTATTTGCGACTTGCTCTATAGATGGGGTTATTCATCTAGCTGGATTAAAGGCGTTGGGTGAATCAATAGAAAAACCGATTGAATACTATGATAACAATTTGGTCGGTACCCTTGTATTAATTGATGTGATGCGCAAGTTTGATTGTAAAATACTTGTCTTTAGTTCCTCAGCTACTGTGTACGGTAAACCACATACTTTACCTATTCGAGAAAACTTTCCGCTGTCAGCTACTAATCCTTACGGTCGCTCCAAGTTGATGATTGAGGAGTTTTTACGAGATATTTCTGTGGCTGATGGTAGTTGGCGAATTGCATTATTAAGGTATTTCAATCCAGTGGGCGCACATAAAAGTGGACTTATCGGGGAAGACTCGAAGAACATTCCAAATAATTTAATGCCCTATATTTCCCAAGTAGCAATTGGTAAATTAGAAAAGTTAAATGTATTTGGTGGAAACTACGATACACCGGATGGTACTGGTATCCGAGATTATATACACGTGGTAGATTTAGCCAAAGGCCATGTCAAATCATTACATGCACTAAGGAACAAGTCACAAGTATTAACAGTTAACTTAGGTACAGGTATTGGATATTCTGTGCTTGATGTAATCAAAGCTTTCGAGAGGGCTTCAGGAAAAGTTGTTCCTTATCTTATAGTTGAAAGAAGGCTGGGTGATGTTGCTGTCTGCTACGCTGACCCTGCTCACGCATTAGTAAAACTTGGTTGGAGCGCTGAGAATGGGCTTGACGATATGTGTGAAGATACTTGGCGATGGCAGTCAAAAAATCCAAATGGCTATTTAGGGTGTGATTAGTCATGGTTCTATATAATAATTTGTTAAAGAGTATCCTTGGCATGCCGAGAGTGGCTAAGCGGGCCATCCTTATTAGCGTTGACTTTATATTGCTTATAGGCGCCCTCTGGCTTGCATTTTCACTCCGCTTAGACAATTGGTTCTGGCCCCGTGGGGGTGTGGATAACCCTATAGTTCTGTTGGTGTTGTTTGCTCCATTACTTGCCTTTCCTATATTTGCCCACTTTGGACTTTATAGGGCTATTATTCGATATTTGGGCATGAGAGCTGTATGGTCTATTGTGAAGGCTGTTTTAGTCTATTCAGCCCTATGGGGTGTGGTTGTTTTTTTAAGTGGCGTGCAAGGTGTTCCGAGGTCTATCGTACTCATTAATGCCATGGTGGCTCTGTTAACTACTGGTGGCTCTCGCATGTTTGCGCGTTGGTTGCTGCGTAAGATAGAGGATTCAGCTCGTAAAAAACTCGGAGGTGCGCGCGCTGGTGGAGGTGCGTCCCACCAATCGCGGGTTGTCATTTTTGGCGCAGGCGCTGCAGGCCGACAATTAGCCGTTGGCTTGGGGCAAAGCAATGAATGTATTTTGTTGGCTTTTGTTGATGATAGTGTAGACCTTCATGGACGAGATTTGATGGGTGTACCCATCATGCCCCCAGAAAAATTACCAGAGTTTTCAGTTAACCACCGGGTAGATGACATATTACTTGCAATGCCGTCCATTACTCGCAAAAAACGTAGTGAAATTATAGAACACTTGCGCCCATTGAATTTGCGTATTCGTACTTTGCCTGGGTTGATAGCTATGGCTCAAGGAAAAGCTGACTATTCAAACTTACACGATTTGGATATCAATGACTTATTAGCTCGGGAACCAGCGCAGCCAGACGAGGCAATGCTAAAAGAACAAGTCACTGATAAAATTATTATGGTTACTGGTGCTGGCGGCAGTATTGGAAGCGAGCTTTGTAGGCAAATATTACAGCGCAAACCAAAGGTACTATTATTATTTGAATTAAGCGAATTTTCACTTTATACCTTACACACCGAATTACTCGATACTCTTCATTACCTTTCCATCGAACAGCGCAATAAACTTGCTGCTGGGCTAGTGCCAACTATATTACCGTTACTGGGTTCAGTAGTGGATGAAAACCGCGTGAGCGATATTATCCAGACTTGGAAACCTGACATTATTTACCATGCAGCTGCGATAAAGCATGTGCCTATTGTTGAACATAATATAGCAGAATGTATAAAAACTAATGTGCTAGGTACTTTAGTGATGGCCAAGGTGGCTTTAGAGAGTCAAGTAAAGCGTTTTATACTGATTAGCACAGATAAAGCAGTTAATCCTACTAATGCAATGGGCGCAAGTAAGCGTTGTTGTGAACTTATTTTGCAAGCATTGGCTTTGGAAAACAACCCTCCATTTGAACCTGAGTGGGACGAAAAGCCCTCTTCACAAGTTTCTAATACTACCCTATTCGCAATCGTTCGTTTTGGCAATGTTTTAGGTTCTTCTGGCTCTGTAGTGCCTTACTTCAGGCAGCAAATTGCCCAAGGTGGGCCTATTACTCTAACACACCAAGATATCATCCGATATTTTATGACCATAAACGAAGCCGCTCAATTAGTGATGCAAACAGGGGCAATGACAGGTGTTGCTAGTGAGAGTGTTATTGGTCATGGGGTTAAAGGTGGTGCCAGTGGAGCTGAAGTTTATGTGCTGGATATGGGTGAACCAGTTAAAATATATGATTTGGCATGCAGAATGATTGAACTCTCTGGTTTCCGAGTTAAACAAGAGTCTTCACCTGATGGAGACATTGCTATTGAAGTAATTGGATTGCGCCCAGGAGAAAAGCTCTATGAGGAACTGCTTATTGGAAATGATCCAAAAGCAACACGGCATCCGAGAATTATGAAAGCTAATGAAAAGTCTTTCCGGTGGAATGATTTGCAGCCGATGATCACAACATTGCGAATTGCAGCTTTGAATGGTGATGTGATGATGATATTTCAAATGTTAAAACTTCTGGTGCCTGAATATCAAATAGAAGCAACAGTAGTAGATTGGGTATATCGGGAGCAAATTTCTCAAGTTGAGAATATCGAACGGACTAAGAGCAGGTCTGAAAGTTGATCTCCAACTTTTATTTTAGTTTAAAAGTAGAGATGTAGGCAGCCGCCCAAGTCATAATTGTGGGCCCGAAATCTTTATTTTCTAAATTTTTTAAGGTTTTGTATGCAATCAAAAAACTAAAGCCCCAACCAGTCATTCACTGCGGTTTTGTTTAACCTTTTAAAATAGGCCTTTTGCTTATAGTTACACGGTTGAATAAAAATGATTTTACTCCCTTTGAACATTAATAATTAAACTGCTCATGCTGCTCGATACTTTCGTAGTGTTCAATACAGTTTTTAAAACATTTGCTTTTACTATAATCTTTTCAAACCATTTGTTAAGACCTCTATTTTTTCGCTTTTTCTAGCTGGTTTTGGGAGAGATTCTATGACCGCCTGCAAAGGTTTGACATTACTTTGGGTAGAAATATCTTCAGAACGTCAATACAGAGTTTAAACTATTCAGCATAGTGAGCTAGGATCAATTATAATCTTTCCCTTATGCTTTCAGCCTTGGAATAATATGAAAACTGCCCTTATCACTGGTGTAACTGGTCAAGATGGTGCCTACCTTGCAGAATTTCTCTTGCAAAAAGGCTACATCGTTCATGGTGTTAAACGTCGCTCCTCTTTATTTAATACGGCTCGTATCGATCGTCTTATAAAAGCGGCTAGCCAGGGTGAATGTGAGTTTCACTTTCATCATGGTGATATGACAGATTCGTCGAGTCTTTTTCATATTATTCAAAAAACCCAACCTGATGAAATCTACAATTTGGCGGCGCAGTCCCACGTGGCAGTTTCTTTTGAGGAGCCTGAATACACCGCCAATGCTGATGGCACGGGGGTGCTGCGCATATTGGAGGCTATTCGGAGTTTGGGTTTAGAAAAGAAAACCCGTTTTTATCAAGCCTCTACGTCTGAACTCTTCGGTAAGGTGCAGGAAGTGCCTCAAACTGAAACAACGCCGTTCTACCCACGCAGTCCTTATGCAGTGGCAAAAATGTACGCCTATTGGATTACGGTAAACTATCGTGAAGCCTATGGTATTTATGCTTGTAACGGCATCTTGTTTAACCATGAATCGCCACTACGCGGTGAAACTTTTGTAACCCGAAAAATTACCCGTGCCTTATCCCGTATCAGCCTTGGCACACAAGATTGCTTGTATTTGGGCAACATGGATGCCAAACGCGATTGGGGCCATGCAAAAGACTATGTGCGTATGCAGTGGCTCATGTTGCAGCAAGAAGAGGCTGATGACTTTGTGATTGCCACAGGCGAACAATACAGCGTGAGAGAATTTGTAGAAATTGGCTGTAAGAAATTAGGTATGAGTTTAACGTGGCAAGGCGAAGGGGTTCATGAAAAGGGTTATGATGTTAATGGCCAATGCATTGTTTCCGTGGACCCACAGTATTTTCGCGCTACGGAAGTGGAAACGTTGCTTGGAGATGCTACTAAAGCGAAGCAGCTTTTGGGCTGGGAACCTGAGATTACGTTTGATGAGTTGGTTACAGAAATGGTTGAGTATGATTTGGCAGAGGCCAAAAACGAACAGATTACTGGAATACTTCCGCGTTTGGTAAGTGACCTCATATGATGGAGTTGATACCCATTCGAGTTTTTGTGGCAGGCCACAATGGTATGGTAGGTTCTGCAATTGTGCGTATTCTAGGCCAAGATGCAAATATAGAAATGGTGCTAGTGGAAAAGACAGAACTTGATTTGTTAGATACGGTTGAAGTGCAGCATTTTTTTGCAGGGCAGCGTATTGATCATGTATACCTAGCAGCAGCTAAAGTGGGTGGTATTCATGCAAACAGTGTATACCCTGCAGATTTTATTGGAGATAACTTAATTATTCAAAATAATGTCATTCAGGCTGCGCATAATTCAGGTGTGCAAAAACTATTGTTTCTAGGTAGTTCTTGTATTTACCCTAAACTGGCAGTTCAACCTATTGTAGAAGAATGTTTGCTTACTGGACCATTAGAGCCAACTAATGAGGCCTACGCTGTTGCTAAGATTGCTGGCATTAAGTTGTGTGAATCGATTAATCGCCAACATGGAAGGGAATATCGCTGCGTTATGCCTACTAATTTGTATGGTGAAAATGACAACTTTCATTCGCAAAATTCCCATGTTATTCCGGCTATGCTGAAGCGCTTTCATCAAGCTGTTATTGACGGAGTAGATAATGTGGTCGTATGGGGGAGTGGCACTCCCATGAGGGAATTTTTACATGTAGAAGACATGGCCCAAGCCTGTGTGCATGTAATGAACCTGTCTACTTATCAATTTTCTCAACACATTACAGATCCGATGTGCTCCCACATTAACGTAGGAACAGGTCAAGATGTGACTATCAAGGAACTGGCTGAATTAATAGCGAAAACAGTAGGTTTTAAAGGACAATTAGTATTTGATAGGACTAAGCCTGATGGTACTCCGCGAAAAGTATTGAATGTTGAAAGGCTTACAGGGCTTGGTTGGCAATATACCGTGGATCTAGAGCAGGGCCTTGCTCGGACCTATCAGTGGTTTTTAAAAAACCAATCTTCGTTGCGTAGTTGACTTATTGATTATTAAGTCAAATAAAAGCAGGGATGACAGATAATGAATGGACTAATGTAAATTATGCATAAATTTTTTAATCCAGTGGTTATGGCAGGAGGCGTTGGTAGTCGATTATGGCCTTTGTCTCGCAGCGCGTTTCCAAAGCAATACCAAGCGTTGGTAGGACCTAAAGCGGGGAGTACTGATCGTACCATGCTGCAGCAGACATTCTTGCGCTTGGATGGTTTGAAGTTAGGTTTGAAGCAGTTGATTTGTAATCAAGATCATCGCTTTTTAGCAGCTGAGCAAGTGCGTGAACTTGGGCCAGTTGATATTGTGTTAGAGCCAATGGGGCGCAACACCGCCCCTGCAGTCATTATAGCGGCCCTAAGGTTACAAGCTGCGGGTAGAGAAGAACCCATGTTGGTGTTGTCCGCTGATCATGATATTGCCGATGTACCTCGTTTTCATGCCGCTTTATATTTGGCTCATGAATTAGCTGAGGCAGGCTATATCGCCACTTTGGGCATTAAGCCTAGTTTTGCCTGCACAGGTTACGGTTATATTCATTGTGGTGATGCTGTTCTTGGTGGTTTTGGTGTTAATTTGTTTGTAGAAAAACCCAGTGAAAATGTTGCTCAAGGTTACCTAGATTCAAGTGCTTATGTTTGGAACAGTGGTATGTTTATCGTTAAACCAAGTGTAATAATTTCAGAAGCTTCGGCCTTATGCCATGTGTTACTTGAGCAATGTCAGCGGGCGTTGAGTGCTAGTGAAAAAGATTTGGATTTTATTCGTTTGTCCTTGGCTGAATTTGAGCAATGCGAAAGCATATCCATAGACTATGCCATTATGGAGAAGACCCAAAAAGCAGTAGTTGTGCCAGTGGCTTGTGGTTGGAGTGATGTGGGTGATTTGCAGTCTCTTTGGCAAGTTAATGAAAAGGACCAATTTGGTAATGTTAAACAGGGTGATGTGGTGGTCATTGATAGCCACAACTGTTTGCTTAAAGCAGATAGCCGTTTGCTTGCTGTGCTGGGTATGGAAGACATTGCTATTATTGAAACTAAAGATGCCGTGCTAGTAGCCAAGGTTAACCAAGCGCAGAAGGTCAAAGAGCTAGTGGCCATATTAGCTGGGCGAGAAGTACTGAGTCATCAACGAGAGGTCTATCGTCCGTGGGGCAGTTATGACAGTGTAGATAGTGGCCCTAACTACCAAGTAAAACGCATCAGTGTTAACCCTGGGGCACGTTTAAGTCTGCAGCGACACAAGTTTAGAGCTGAACATTGGGTCGTGGTGCATGGCCAAGCTAAGGTGCATGTGGATGGTCAAGACTACGTGCTTAATGCTAACGACTCTATATACATCCCTAAGGGCGCTGCGCACTGTTTAGCCAATGAAACCCGTGAGTCTCTGCACTTGGTTGAGGTGCAATCTGGTAGTTATTTGGGAGAGGATGACATTGAGCGGCTGGAGGATGTTTATGGCCGTAATTAGCTCAAAGAGTTTATGAGTCGTATCCATCCGGGTTCTTGCTCTGCCAATGCTAAGTGTCTGCCACTATATCACTGAGTTCTAGTTGCGTTTCCCAGCCAAGCTGAATTTTGGTTTTAGCTGGATCAGCCCAAAAGTTGGCAATATCACCTGCTCTTCTTGCTTCTATACTATAGACAATAAGCTGGTTGCTCGCCTCCTCAAAGGCGTTTATCACTTCTAATACAGAGTATCCTCTGCCTGTGCCTAGGTTCCAAATGTGTTACCCTTTTAATTGTTGGATCTTCTCCAATGCTTTCACATGGCCTTGTGCCAAATCCACTACGTGAATGGAGTCTCTTTTGCCTGTTCCATTTGGAGTTGGATAATCTCCACCATAAACCTTAAGTTTTTCTAATTTACCTACCGCCATTTGGCAAATTTAGGGCAGTAGGTTATTCGGTATGCCTTTTGGATCTTCGCCTATTAAATCATTTTTGTGGGCGCCTATTGGGTTAAAGTAGCGCAGTTGTGCTACCGCCCAACTTTGGTTAGATGCACATAAATCGCTGAGTATCTGTTCGATCATGGCTTTGCTGGTGCCATAGGGACTCGTGGTGCGGCCCCGGGGCATGGTCTCCTCGTAGGGAGGAATGGCATTTTCGCCATAAACTTTTGCCGAGGAACTAAATATTAATTTGTGAACACCTGCTTTTTGCATGGCTTTGCATAGAGTTATGGTGCCGATAAGGTTGTTGTCATAATAATCTAATGGCTTGCTAGAGCTTTCGCCTGCAGCTTTGAGGCCAGCAAAGTGGATGGCCCCATGAATAGGATATTCAGAAAACATTTCGTCTAGAAGGTCACTGTCTCGCACGTCACCGTCAATACAGGTGAGGGAATGTTTTGGTGCGGTTTGAGCTGTAGTGGTTTTGATACGTTCAATAACTTTAGGAGAGCTATTGCAAAAATTGTCTAATATAATAACGGCGTAGTTAGCTTGGAGTAGTTATACGACAGTAAGGGAGCCAATGTAGCTAGCACCGCCAGTAATGAGTATGGTTTGCATGTGAATAATCTTTTTTTCAGTTTTATAACGCTGAATTTTACTTTACACTTGGCAACTCATAAAAACACTAGTGTTGCCGTTTTAACATGCAGAAACCAAGCAGTTCCAATAAGTCCCCTATTTACCTGCGTTTAATGGGTGGTTTGGGCAACCAATTGTTTCAATATGCTGCTGGGCGATCACTTGCAGATAGGCTTGGGGTGGACTTGGTTTTAGATGACCGTTATGTAGTGCGCAAATCTCAACACACGGGTTTAGTATTGAATGCATTTAATATTCGCGCAAGACTGATGACTACATTAGAGCGTCAATTCTTTTCAGAAAGAAAAATTCGACTGGCCCGCTGGTTTAAAAAGTTGATTAGGCCTTTGGGTAAAGTGTTTTGGGAAACTCAATATAACTATGACCCGTCCATAGACGCGACCCCAGTTGGACAATTATTGATTGGTTTTTGGCAATCTGAAGAATATATGTATGATCTACATCAGCTACGATTAGATTTGGAGCTTAAGGCGCCTCTATCTTTGGCAGCCCAAAAGGTCAGCGAAGTTATTGATACAGTTGAAAGTGTTGCTTTGCACGTGCGCCGAGGTGATTATCTTAAAGATCAGAAAACTATTGCTCGGCATGGAGTGTGTAGCCAAAGTTATTATCAAAGCGCTATCGACCTCGTATTAGCAGAAAAGCCTATGGCGAAGTTTCTAGTATTTTCTGATGATCCACAGTGGGTTAAAGTGCACTTGCAATTACCTCCTCAATGCACCTATGTATCGAAGGCTAGTATTACTGCACAAGAAGATTTGGTGCTAATAAGCCGCTGTAAACATCAAATAATCGCTAATAGTACCTTTAGCTGGTGGGGAGCGTGGTTGAATAATAGTTGTGATAAAATTGTGGTATGCCCAACCCCTTGGTTTGATGATTCTAGAATTGCTACGCAAGATTTGTTGCCGGCCAATTGGCATCAATTACCAAAGAATAAAATATAATATGTCTCAGTCCACTGCAGTAGAAAAAGACCAGTCATTACTCAATAATAATTTTGAACTTTATGTCATTAATCTAGACCGATCCCAAGATCGGTGGCATAGAATTAACACGCACTTAAATGATTATGGATTAGTTTCACAACGCATTTCTGCTCTAGATGCAAAAGCATTAACCCTTGAAGCATTACAAAAGCACTACAACAGTGAAATGAATCGAGATGATTTTTTTATTGGTTTAAAATTAGCTGAAATAGGCTGCTTCTTGTCCCACCGTAAGGCCTTAGAAGCCTTTCTTAATAACAGTCAGAAGCCTTTTGCAATTATTTTGGAAGATGATGTTGAGTTTGTAACTCACCCTAAGACCTTCTGTGCGCAATGGTTAGAAGTCCTAGACGTAGATAGCCCAGTAATGCTGAAGTTGTTCAAACGCAGGAATATCAGTGGTAAAAAAGTATGGCCCTGTATTACAACAACAGACCGAAATTCATATCTAGACAAAGTGGTGCAAGCGAAACTAGTCCCTTTGGGAACTCAAGGTCAAGTCGTAAATCGCTCAGCGGCTGCTAAATTATTGGCAGCTTTTGAGCAATTTAGTATGCCCGTGGATGTAGCCTATCAACACTGGTGGCTCCATGGTGTCAAAGTTTTGGTGGCAACACCAAACCAACTAAATGAAATTAGTCAAATTGTAGGTGGCACCAACATTGGTGGTAATCAGAACATGCCACTTAGGGTGAAGGTGAAGCGAGAGTTAGGCCGTTCTTGGTTTCGGTTAAAGCTCAAAATTGTATCTGCTTGGCATCACCATAGTTGGACATTGAAGTCTGGGGTGATGTCTAGTGATCAAGGTGAGGTGCAAGTTGAAGTGGAAGAGCAGGATGGTCTGCTTAATACCTATGTCATAAACCTAGAATGTTCTAATGATCGTTGGCAATGCATTCATGATCACTTGCTTAAACTAGGAATTGAGCATCAGCGAGTTGATGCAATCGATGCACAGATCCATAACCTTGATAACTCAGGTTACGATGTAATTCGAAACAAGAATGAGTACTTTGCGCCACTCAAGACCACTGAAATTGCATGTTATATGTCACATATCAGGGCATTGAAGCAGTTTTTGGCTGATCCTTCCGTTAAGTATGCATTAATTCTGGAAGATGATGTAGAGCTGTTAGAGACTCCCAAAGGTCTTGTGGCTTTGTGCCATTGGCTTGGATGCAATGAAGGCCGTTTGTTGAAGCTTTATAGCAAGCGTAAGATGTTGGGCAGAACACTTGGGTATGTATCTAACACAGCTATTATAATGCCTTGGCGTATCCCTTTAGGATTCCAAGCACAGCTATGGAATCGCCTAGCTGCAGAAGAATTTATTAGTAAAAGTGACAGTTTTTATCAACCTATTGATGTTGAACTACAATTTGCATGGAGGCATAATTTTTCGGTATCTGTGATTGGGAAAAACAAGGTACGAGAAGTTAGTGAGCAATTAGGAGGTTCAACAATTAGTTTAAAACACAATGTATTAAACTGGATGAAACTAAGATTAGAAATCACTCGACCATGGTTTAGATTTAAATTATTGGTAAAATCAATTTTTTACTTAGGCACACAGCGCAGAAATAGGTGATGTAATTGAGATTGCATCTATCTCACTCAAGACTGCTGAAATAAGATTATTACTGTGCCGCCATTGTTCTAAGATAAAAAATAGCCAGTATTAATGCTCAAACATGAATTTACTCATCACATTCTCAGGTTAATATTATGAAGTCTTTATTGCTGAGCAACGAGCAAACTAAGCTGGGTATCGTGCCGTATGAGTTAAGGCACCATAAAGATTTAGCGTCTATTGCCTTAGATCAGTTACTTTGGCCTGGTCAGCATGATGACCAAAAGAAGCCTCCTAGCGGCTGTATTGCAGGATTGGGTGAAAATGACTATGTGGTGGTATATCCATCGTCCACCCGACTCTTGTGTGGCTTTGGTAAAGTTAAGTGTAAGGTTGTTCTGTTGATGGCAGAGCCCTTAGCGATACAATATCGCTACTACCGGTTAATTTGGATGTTAAGGTACAAGTTTGCACTGATATTATGCCGCTATGAACGCTATTCAGATACATATGCTAATGTGGTCCAGTTTGATGGGGTAGAACCTTGGGTTAAAGGTGAAAATGTAGATTTTACTTCTGTTAAAACCCATAGTTGCTCCATAATTTCCTCAGGGAAAATAGATTTAGAGGGCCATAAGTTGCGCCATAACGTAATTGCGTGGCTTCGGCTCCGAGACTATAATGTAGACGTGTTGGGGCGGGGTTACAAACCGTTTGAGCAAAAGCAAGATGGGTTGTTGTCATATACCTATTCGGTGGTCATTGAAAACGTTCAAGAGTCTGGCTATTTCACCGAAAAACTCTTGGATTGTCTGATCTGTGGTACTTTACCTATCTATTGGGGGGCTCCAAATATCAGCAACTATTTCAATACTGATGGTATGGTCATTTGCAATGATTTGGCAGAATTGCAAGGGGCCATTGAGGTCTTACTTAAAGGTAATTTTGTTTCAAAACCAGCAGTTGATCCGTCAATCATAGAATACAACCGCAATGCAGCATTAGCCTACAGCAATTTACCTCAAAGAATTGCCAATACTATTTTAAACATTAACAGGCCTTAAACGACCGTGACCATTTTTTCAGTGCAGCAAAACACTTCTTCAAAACGCACACTCCACTCTTCTTTAGCAATGCTGCTCAGTATTACTGCCTTTATTGTCCCTGCTAGCAGCGTTAATTACCCCTCAGCCTTATACGCTGCGGCTATTTTTTTAGTGATTAGCAGTGTTTTATTTTTGTTCTACCGTACGCAGAGTGAAGCGTTTTCTCGGGTAGAAAAAGCCATGTTGATTTCATGGCTGGTTTACCCAGGTATCACGGCATTGGATTTGTGGTTTCGTGTAGGCTGGATATGGGTTGAATTTCAAGAACCAAGTCGTTTTTTATTGGTGTTACCAATTTTTTTAATGGTTCGTAGAGTTGGATTTTCTCAAGATATGCTTAAGTGGGGATTGTTTTCTGGTGCTTTGGCAGCAGCAGGGTGGGGTTACTATCAAAAAGAGTTTCTTGAGATTGGCAGAGCCGTAGGGGGGACCTCAGGTTTGACTGCCACCTTTGGCAACATAGGGTTGATGTTGGGCGTTTTGTCTGTAGCACTTTTTCAGCCTCAATGGCGGTTGCGAAAACGTTGGTTTTTATTGTCCTTGCTTGGGTTGTTTTGTGGTGTGTTTGCATCTTTGGCCTCTGGTACTAGGGGTGGATGGATTGCTTTGCCTTTCTTGGTGTGGGTCATGGTCGATTTATTGGACAACCCCACCTACAAAAAACGCTTTGCTGTCTTGGCTGGATTTGCCTTGGTAGCATTTTTGGTCTGGTTTTTTGTGCCATTTATTTCTAACCGTGTGAAAGAAATACCTACTGCTATTTATGAATATCTCGTTAATGGCAAAATTGTCGGTGATGCTGCGGGCTTGCGCTTGGCCCTTTGGCATACAGCCGCATTGATATTTTGGGAAAATCCATTTTTTGGGACAGGTCCGGGAAGTTTTAATATCCAAAAGGCAGTTATGGCTGAAAATAGTATGATTTCTTCACAAATATCGGGGGGTATGGGGCCTCATAGTCAGTTGCTCAATAGTTTATATGAGCATGGCGTTATAGGTTTCTTAATGGTTTACACCATTTATGTTACTTTCATTTTCCATTGTCGCTCACATCTTATTAATAATAAGGCCTTGGCGACTTCTGGCATTCTTCTGGCTGTTGGATTTATTGACTTTGGTATTGCTGAAGTGATTTGGGACATTAATAATGCGGGTGTTTTTTTTACGGTGATGATGGCACTTATTGCGGGTAAGTTATCTCATACCGTCAAGAACTGACTGTGATGCAGTTTGCGGAGGTCTTTACCCGATCTTGATCTTAGTTGACAGAAACATTGTCAAAAACTTTTGAAGTGATTATTTTCCCCATTAATCAGTTTGCTGAAAATCAACTCCTCATGAGTGTTTTTGGCCTAGCATATCGGGACCAAACACACTTTTCTGTCTTGGGCCCTGCATTTACAAAGTGATTTGAGTCTAGTAAGTAGAAAAATGGCTAATTAAAGATAGGCTGTGGTGTTTTGCCTCTATTCAATATCTAGCTTATGAGATCTCTCGTGCTAGATTTTTTAGTTTTAAGGATCAATGTAGGTGCATCTCCGCCTAACTACTAGCCACAAAATATGGGTTCAAAATATTGGCTTTACCATATTGTATAGGGCTACCGTTTAATTGGGTAACCTTGCCTCCCGCTCCTTCTAACACCGCTTGAGCGGCGGCAGTGTCCCATTCGCAAGTGGGTGCAAGGCGCGGGTAGATATCAGCTTCACCTTCAGCAATGCGCAGTAACTTCAAAGAACTACCAGCTTGCACTAAGGTGGTGGGGCCTAAGTTAGTGATAAAATCAAGAGTGGCGTCATTGAGGTGGCTCTTGCTGGCAACCACGCGCTTGGGAGACTGGTGGGCTTGGGTTTGCAATGGTTCTATTGAGGCATCATGCAAACGCCATGCGCCTAGTTGCTTGCCACCCCAGTAGAGCGTTCGATCAATGGGAGTGGATACAAAACCAAAGCTGGGTACGTTATCTTCAATAAGAGCTAGGTTAACGGTAAACTGGCCATTGCGATTGATGAATTCCTTGGTGCCATCTAATGGGTCAATGAGCCAGTAGCAATTATGTGTTTGTGGCAATATTTGAGAGGCAGGGTCTTCTTCAGAAACGGTGGCGATATGGGGAGTGAGCTTTGCTAAACCGTCGACTAATAAATAGTGCGCATCAAGGTCTGCCTTGGTGACAGGTGAGTCATCTTTTTTGGTTTCTATGCCAAAGTCGGCTGTTTGGTAAACCCGCATGATGGCTTCACCCGCTTGGTGAACTAACTGTTGCAGGGCTTTAAGCAGTTTTGGATCGGCTAAAATAGCTTTGGCTTGGTGCATTTTATACTCCTGTAAAGCGTTAAAGGTCGAGCTGCGCTAACAACTGATCAGCGAGTTGTTCGGGTGAGGTTTCGGCAGTACTCAAGGTAAATTCTGGGTGTTCTGGGGCTTCATAGGGGCTATTAATGCCCGTAAAGTTGGGGATTTCTCCCTTACGGGCCTTTTTATATAGACCTTTGGTATCACGTTGTTCTGCAATCTCTAGGGGCGTATCAACGTATATTTCAATGAACTCATCTGCTTCGAAGCGAGAACGTGCCACTTCACGTTCGGCTATGAAGGGCGAAATAAACGCTGTGAGCACCACCAAGCCAGCATCAACCATAAGATGAGCCACTTCAGTAATGCGGCGAATGTTTTCAATGCGGTCGGCGTCAGTAAAGCCCAAATCTTTATTGAGCCCATGGCGCACGTTATCACCATCTAAAATATAGGTACGAATGCCCTGTTGGTGCAACTTTTGTTCTACGATATCAGCAATAGTTGACTTGCCCGAGCCACTTAAGCCCGTAAACCACAAGACCTTTCCTCGGTGGCCATTAAGTTTGTGGCGCAGGGGCTTATTGATGCTTAGGTTTTGTAGGTGCACGTTAGCTGCGCGGCGTAAGGCATAGTTGATCATGCCAGTAGCCACTGTGGCGTTGCTAAAGCGGTCTACCAAGATAAACGCACCTAGAGGGGGGCATTGTTGATAAAGCTCGTAGGCCACGGGTTTATCAAGGCTTAGCTTGGCCACCACAATGTCGTTTAACTCTAAGCTGCGTGTGGGGCTTGTTTGAAGGGTATTGATGTTGGTTTTGTGTTTAATCTCAGTGATCTGAGCATTGACCCAGTTGCTGCCAATCTGCATGCCATAGCTGCGG